>OGNP01000163.1_pt1 | contig 45785 bp, 20 predicted proteins | sample 1573531 | NCBI WGS metagenome assembly OGNP01 (sample SAMEA2581984, study PRJEB24529) | metagenome | biome: Human gut stool | place: China | collected 2011 | reverse complement strand
CTACTGATATCGGTTATAAAAAGAAAAAGCGTCTAGCTAAATCAGGAAAAGACAGGAAAAGTAATAGCGGTATCAATGAAGCATATGCCCCATTTCATTTCCGACTATGGAAACGGTTTGTTTCCTATAATGGAACAGAGTGTTCTCTATAAGGAAACAAAGTGTTTCCTATAACGGAACAAATCGTTTTATCCCGTCGAAACAAGTCGTTTCATACAAGAGAAACAATCTGTTCCGACGGGGTGTAACAAAGTGTTCAGTACTGTGAACTAATACAATAGCTCTATTTAGAAGGTCTCACAAGATAAGTATCCGCCTCCATAAGTATAAAGACTTATGGGCGTGCCAACATGAGGAAATCATAAAACTCACAGATGGACTGGCCTTCGGTTTCTGATTCGAAGACAAAGAAGAGCGGCTGCTTTCCCTTATGCAGCTTTGCCGGAATAGAGAGCGGAGCATAGAACTCCCTGCAAGTGCTGCCAGCCTTCACATCCACAAGTCCTATCTCTACACCGCCTTTTGTTGTCCAAGGGCTACCCAGCATGATGCGGATGCGTCCGTCGGTATCTTCAGCCTTCAACCTTAACTGCATCTGCAAAGACTTATCTCGCGGAACGGCATTCATATTCAAGTATTTATATCCTACAATCGACCCACTTGTATTATTCACCACCGGAGCGAACGGGATTTTGTGGTTGTTATCGCCGGCATAGGGATTATTATCCCGGTACACAGGCCGGATGTAAGACCCCGTGTAGACATAATGGGGATAGACCTCTTTGATACCTCCGGGATTGGTGTGCCAACAAGCCAACCCGGCCGAGATGCGCTGCATAGGATTGAGCCCTTCAAGAAGGAAACCCTCAGAGTTGAATTCCCCGCGCGAAATCACGACTTTCCCACCTTTTCCTTTTTCCACCTTTACATCAATGGCCGACACCATAGCCTGGCGTGCATAGCAATCAGTACCTATCTGGCGATGATAGAACACGTACCATTGCCCTCCTATCTTGCAGATACTGCCATGCGTATTTCCACCGGGCATGGCCGAAGCTATCACATTGCCTTTTTCATCATACTCGCGCGCACGGGCATCGATGATTGTTCCGCCATAGGTCCAGGGACCCAGAGGATGCTCGCTATAAGCGTATGCCAGCGTATAGTTGCTGGCGTTCGGCAAGCCATCTTCACCCTCAGCGGTAGTACGGCTATAGATAAACACATACTTATCCTCAATCTTGCGGATGGAGGATGCCTCAAAGAAGCGGAATATACCTTCCTGCCGATAGCCTGAAATCATGTTCTCCACCACTTCGGTACCCGGCTTTACCGTGCACATGGTAGCAGGGTCCAACTCCGCGCCATGCGAAATGCCAAATCCCCAATAACCATACACACGTCCATCATCATCGACAAACACTGCGGGGTCGAATCCCAAACAACCGAAAGTCTCGCGAGGACGCTCCTTATGCCAGTTGCATACCGTAAACGGGCCATCGGGACGGTCGCTTTTGGCAATCATGGAATTGCGTCCACCACCTTGATTATTCGGAAAGAGGTAGTAAGTTTTCTTACCATCGGCATCGGTAGTTACTGTCACGTCAGGGGCAAAAAGCACGTCGTCGGTTCCATCAGCATTCAGTTTATACAGTTCGGGCGACTCATTGACTTTAAATATCACGCCGTCATATCTCCAACGGGTCAGGTCCTCTACGGGTGCCGACCACACCACCTGGTCACGTCCGCAATACATCCACTTGAGATTATCGTGCGAACCATAAATATAAAGACGGTACTTGCCGGGACAGTCAGGATCCTCAAACACATAGGGCTCACCATCAGGAATAAATTCCCAAAGCGGCAGATAAGGATTCTGTGCAGATAATGTAAAAGACAGACCGATGAGACATGAGAAAATCATCAGAATTTTTCTTACTTTGTTTTTCATAATCGCATTGATTTATAGAATGATACTTAAATTTATAATTGCGACAAAACTATCAATTTATCATTTTACTCTCGTGCTTTTAATGCAAATTAACATACCCACTTTCCCCGGTAAGTACTATCTTTGCTTAAAAAAGTGAAGATAGGCTGCACCTCAGCATAAAAAATGAACGCGTTCATTTCATTCTGCCTTCGGTTTGCACTATCTTTGCATCCAATTAACTGAACAATAACTAAAAAACAAGATAACACTATGGCATTAAAAGCTGGTATCGTGGGCCTTCCCAACGTAGGAAAATCCACTCTTTTCAACTGCTTGAGCAGCGCAAAGGCACAAGCGGCAAACTTCCCGTTCTGTACAATCGACGCCCAAATGGGGCAAGTGTCCGTACCCGACGAACGACTGACGAAGCTCGCCGAGCTGGTTCACCCGGGGCGTATCGTACCCGCCGTGTGCGACATCGTAGACATTGCCGGACTGGTGAAAGGCGCCAGCAAAGGTGAAGGACTCGGCAACCAGTTCCTGGGCAACATCCGCGAGTGCGACGCCATCATCCACGTGCTGCGCTGCTTCGACAATGGCAACATCGTCCACGTGGACGGCTCGGTGAACCCCGTACGCGACAAGGAAATCATCGACACAGAGCTGCAACTGAAAGACCTCGAAACCGTGGAAAACCGCATCAAGCGCGTAGAGAAAATAGCCAAGGTGGGTGGCGACAAGGCTGCAAAGATAGAGTACGAACTCCTGCTCCGCTACAAGGATGTCCTGGAACAAGGACAAAGCGCCCGCACCGTCATCCCGCAGAACGACGACGAGGAACAATGCGCCAAGCAGATGTTCCTGCTTACTACCAAACCTGTGCTCTACGTCTGCAACGTGGATGACGTCAGTGCCGCCGGCGGCAACCAGTACGTAGAGCAGGTGCGCGAAGCCATCAAGGGCGAGGATGCCGAACTTATCATCATCTCCGCCCAGACCGAGGCCGATATTGCCGAACTGGAGACATACGAGGAAAAACAGATGTTCCTCGAAGACCTGGGACTGAAAGAGAGCGGTTGCAACCGTTTGATTAAAGCTATCTACAGCCTGCTGAACCTCGAAACCTTCATCACTGCCGGAGAGATGGAAGTAAAGGCATGGACCTATCGCAAGGGATGGAAAGCACCGCAATGCGCCGGCGTTATCCATACGGATTTCGAGAAAGGGTTTATCCGGGCAGAGGTCATCAAGTATGAGGATTATATCAAGTATGGCAGCGAAGCAGCCGTGCGCGAAGCCGGAAAGTTGGGTGTGGAAGGCAAGGAGTATGTGGTGCAGGATGGGGACATCATGCACTTCAGGTTCAATGTGTAATGATATTCATTCCAGATGGCAATGTACAAAGAAAGTACATTGCCATTTTCTAATAAACTCCATACAATAACAATACTGTGAAACAGATTATCTTCCTTTTATTCTTATTGTCCTGTACTGCCGTTTATGCACAACAGCAAGACTCGGTAACCATTCACGGACGGGTGACTGATTACAACGGACAGCCGATAGACAGTGCCAGCGTCTGGTGGCAAAACCCGCAGTTCAATGACATCATAGAAGCCATAACCGACAAAGACGGGCATTACACGGCCCGTATACCCAAAGGGAAATATCAAAGTGCAGCCTCTATTTATCTGCCCTCCTATGCGCACATTGCCATGAAAAGCGGGCTGCCCGAGACTGAACACCGCCTGGAGTTCTGGGCCTGGGATTTCATCGCCGACCGCGACACTACACTCGACATACGTTATCATCGTATGGAAGCTTATGGCCTGCGTGCTTTCTGCATCCCCGGAGCCATGCCTACTTATCAGATATACGTCCGTCCCATGAGCTTGACACGTACCTACCAATGGATGAAAGAAACAAAGCCCGAGTCATTGGTACACGGTGAAAACCTGAGTGACATTGAGCAACAAGAACAAAACAAAGAAGCCAGAGAATGCCAGATGGCTCCCCGCCCCGGGCAACTGAAAGTCACCGTCTGGATAGACGGCGAGAAAGTCCCCGTGCTGATGAAGCAGGAAATAAAAGAATATTTCGACAGCAACGAATATGGCAACGCCTATCTATTGACAGTAGACATGCCCAAGCATCCCAAAAAAGACCTTCCCTACCGTATCTTCAAAGTAGAGCTGGAAGACATGGAAAACGGTGACCGGGGCGAAGGGCTTTACTATATGGAAAAGGAAAACTACGTTCAATAAACCATACACAACAAATGGCAAACAGTAATCTGAAATACCTCATAGCAGGTACCGGCGGCGTAGGCGGAAGCATCGCCGCCTTTCTTTCATTATCCGGCAAAGACGTCACTTGCATTGCACGTGGCGAACACCTTGCCGCCATACGCGGGAACGGTCTGCAACTGCACTCCGATTTGAAAGGTGAACATTGTCTGAAAGTGGCGGCATTTACCGCAGAAGAATTCCAAGGCAAAGCGGATGTTATCTTCGTCTGCGTCAAAGGTTATTCCGTAGACTCCATTACGGAACTCATCAAACGTGCCTCACACGAGCGTACAGTGGTAATCCCCATCCTGAATGTTTACGGAACCGGTCCCCGTATCCAGCGGTTGGTCCCCGGCGTCACGGTGCTCGACGGCTGCATCTACATCGTAGGATTCGTATCCGGACGGGGAGAAATCACGCAGATGGGAAAGATTTTCCGGCTCGTCTACGGAGCACACCGCAGCACGATTGTTTCCCGTGAAACATTGGAAGCCGTGCAACGCGATTTGCAGGAAAGCGGCATCAAAGCCGAAATCTCCGACGACATCAACCGGGACACATTCGTCAAGTGGTCCTTCATTTCTGCTATGGCCGTCACCGGAGCCTATTACGACGTACCTATGGGCGAAGTCCAGAAACCGGGCAAAGTGCGCGACACCTTTATCGGACTGTCACAAGAGAGTGCAGCTTTGGGCAGGAAGTTGGGTATAGAATTCAAGGAAGACATCGTGCAGTATAACCTCAAAGTAATAGACAAACTCGCCCCTGAAAGTACCGCCTCCATGCAGAAAGATATGGCCAAAGGACATCAGAGCGAAGTACAAGGCTTGTTGTTCGACATGATTACGGCTGCAGAGGAACAAGGGATTGAGGTGCCGACGTATAGGATGGTGGCGGAGAAATTCAAATAAACTGCCACGATGAACTGCCAAACGAGATAATTTCATACCTTTGTCCCGAACAACCCCGTAATTCAGTAATTTAATTCTTCATAAATATGTTATCACTACTCACCATCAACTGGAACCCCGACCCCGAACTATTCAACTTCTTCGGCATATCCATCCGCTACTACGGTTTGTTATGGATTATCGGCCTCGCTTTTGCCTACCTTATCGTGCAACACCAGTACCGCGACCGCAAAATAGACGAAAAGAAATTCGAACCTCTTTTCTTCTATTGCTTCTTCGGCATACTGATAGGCGCACGACTGGGCCACTGCATATTTTACGACTGGGCATACTACCAAGACCACTTCGTTGAAATGATTCTCCCCATCAAGCAGACCGCCGCAGGATGGAAAATGACGGGTTACACCGGCCTTGCCAGCCACGGCGGCACGCTGGGCCTGATTATCGCCCTCTGGATGTACTGCCGCAAGACGAAGATGCACTACATGGACGTGCTCGACATGATAGCCGTTGCCACTCCCATCACCGCCTGCTGCATCCGCCTTGCCAACCTGATGAACTCCGAAATCATCGGCAAACCGACCGACGTGCCCTGGGCATTCATCTTCGAGCGGGAAGACATGTTGCCCCGCCATCCGGCACAGCTCTACGAAGCCATTGCCTACTTCATTTTCTTCTTGGGAATGGTCTGGCTATACAAACGCGGGCAGAAGAAACAAGAGAGCAAACTTGAAACAGATTTCAGCACCACCAAGCGGAAATCAACCACCGTGCAGGCCGAAGCCTCCCTGCCCTATCACCGCGGTTTCTTCTTCGGACTCTGCCTGACGGAGATTTTCACCTTCCGTTTCTTCATCGAGTTCCTGAAAGAAAACCAGGTGAACTTTGAAGACAGCATGTCGCTGAACATGGGCCAATGGCTCAGTATCCCGTTTGTGATTATCGGGGTATATTTTATGTGTTTCTACGGAAAGAAAGCTTCCAAATAAACATTTAGGCCCTACATAAGCAACATACCTACCCCTTTCATCTGTGTAGATTTCTCTACTTTTACGGCATCGAAACAACAACCGTAAATCATATATTTATCATGAAAGAGAAACAACTGATGAAAGGGGCAGCTTTTATGCTGCTAGCAGCAACTGCCATCCCGCCCGCACATGCCCAACTGAAAACAAATGCCGGCGTGCAATACCTGCTTTCCCAGTCGAAAGACATGAGCCAGGATTTTCTGGACCTCAGCAACACCTATTTCTTTGCCGACAGCCTGGTATCGTTCGACACCTCCACCGGCAAGGGGACTGTCCAGTGGAAACGCCAGCAACTGATGCCCCGCCAGGCATTCAATGCAAACACCTACCTGCACCAGCCCCTCCAGTCGCTGGACTTCCCGGAGACCGCCTACGACAACAACCCGCAACTGACGTTCACCGTCGAGCCGGTCAGCGAACGTACCCTCCGCATCCGTATGCTCACCTCGCCCATCGTGCCGAAAGAAGATGCCGATGACCCCATGCTCATAGGAAAGCCTGCCGACGGACGCTCCTTCTGGAAAGCCGAGAAGACGGATAAAGGTACCCTGTACACCTCCCGATACGGCAGCCTGCTCATCGAGAATTACCCCTGGCGCCTGGTGCTGAAAGATGCCGACGGACGCCTGCTGACACAGACTCGTTGCTGGAGCGACAACGACTCCACACAGGTCAAGGTACCTCCATTCAGCTTTATCAAGCGCGGCTCGGACAACTCACGCAGCATCAATCCCGTATTCAGCCTTGCACCGAACGAGAAAATCTACGGTTGCGGCGAGTCCGCCACCGCACTGAACAAGGCCGGGCAGAAGGTCAACCTCTTTGTCACCGACCCGCAGGGCCCCGAAACCCCGGACATGTACAAGCCTATCCCCTTCTTTTTCAGTAACCGCGGCTATGGCATGTTTATGCACACTTCCGCCCCCGTGACCTGCGACTTCGGCTGCTCCTACATCGGAGCCACCAAACTCTTTATGGCAGACGAAGCGATGGACATCTTCATCTTCCTGGGTTCGCCGAAGGAGATGCTGAGCGAATACACCGCACTGGTAGGACGGCCCGAAATGCCCCCTTTGTGGAGCTTCGGCACCTGGATGAGCCGCATCACCTACTTCAGCGAAGCAGAGGGCCGCGATGTAGCCCGGAAACTGCGTGAGAACAAGATACCGAGCGACGTCATCCACTTCGATACCGGTTGGTTCGGCGTGGACTGGCAGTGCGACTACGCCTTTGCCGCCGACCGCTTCGACAATCCCCGGCAGATGCTCACCGACCTAAGGTCACAAGGCTTCCGCACCTGCCTCTGGCAACTCCCCTACTTCACTCCGAAAAACAAGTTCTTCCCCGAGCTGGTGGAACGCGGTCTGTACGTACGCAACGGTAAGGGGCAGCTCCCCTACGAGGACGTGGTGCTGGACTTCACCAACCCCGAAACCGTGAAGTGGTATCAGGAAAAACTCGGCAATCTGATTGAAATGGGTGTAAGCGCCATCAAAGTAGACTTCGGCGAAGGTGCCCCGCTGGATGCCATCTATGCCAACGGCCGTAGCGGACTGTACGAACACAACCTCTACCCGCTGCGCTACAACAAAACCGTGGCCGACATCATCAAGAAGCTGCACGGCGAAAACATCATCTGGGCACGCTCTGCATGGGCAGGCTCACAACGCTATCCGCTGCACTGGGGCGGTGATGCCGCCACCACCGAAACCGGTTTCGAGGGAACCGTCCGCAGCGGTCTCTCCATCGGATTGAGCGGGTTCTGCTTCTGGAGCAATGACATAGGCGGCTTCGTGACCCAAAGCCCCGAAAGCCTCTACCGCCGCTGGCTGCCCTTCGGCTTCCTCACCAGCCACAGCCGCGTGCACGGAGCACCTCCCACTGAGCCGTGGTACTACGGGAAAGAGTTCACAGACTATTTCCGCCGTTGCGCCGAGCTGAAGTACAAACTGATGCCCTATGTATACGCACAATCCAAAGAGTGCACCGAGAACGGCTGGCCGATGCTCCGCGCCCTGCTGCTGGAGTATCCCGACGACCCGGGTGCATGGCTGGTAGAGGACGAGTACATGTTCGGCTCCAATCTCCTCGTGGCCCCCATGCTCGAAGAGGGCAGCGGACGGGATGTCTACCTCCCCGGACGGCAGAAATGGATAGACTACCAGACCGGAAAGGTGTATGCTCCGGGATGGAACCATATCGAGTGCGGCACCCTGCCCATCATCATTCTTGTAAAGGACGGTTCGGCCATCCCCCATATCCCCGTGGCACAATGCACAGACCAGATGAAGTGGGACAAGATTACGTGGAAGAAGTATCTGGCAGACGAAAAGAAAGCCGAAGGGTTGCTCTGCCTGCCGCAGGACGGACGGTTGCAACGAATGTCCATCCCATAATCCCCTATCCTTTCATGTACGAGATGCGCATCTCAAGTTGCATGAAATATACATCTCGTACATCATGAGATGCACATCTCGTGCAGACAAAAGGTATAGATTGAGATAACAACCAAGAATGTTTGCTATGACAACCCACTACATTGAATCCATTAAACCCTAATGAACCATGAGAAACAAGTCACTACTCCTCATTTTCTCTCTGCTGCTTTGCCTGCAGACAAGCGCACAACAAACACAAGCCTTCCAAGATACCACGCTCACCGACGAACAGCGCGTGGACCATCTTCTTTCCATCCTGACATTGGATGAAAAGATAAACCTTCTTTCCACCGACCTCGGTGTCCCCCGCCTCAACATTCCCCGTTGCGGACACTACGAAGGACTGCACGGGCTGACCCTCGGCGGGCCTGCCATGTGGGGCGGACGCCAAAGAACGGAAGACGGGAAAGTAGTCCCCACAGACTGCCCCACCACCATATTCCCCCAATCCTACGGTCTGGGCTCCACATGGGACACCGATTTGGTGCAGAAAGTAGCGGAACAAGCCGCTGAAGAAGCCCGCTACTACATGCAGACCACCGGCAACAAGCGTCATGCCCTCGTGATGCGCGCTCCGAATGCCGACCTTGCCCGCGACCCACGCTGGGGACGCACCGAGGAGAGTTTCGGAGAAGATGCTTTCCTCACCGCCCAACTCACCATTGCCAGCGTACGCGGCCTGCAAGGCAATCATCCCCGCTACTGGAAAACCGCCTCTCTGATGAAGCATTTCCTTGCCAACAGCAACGAGGACGGACGGGACAGCACTTCCTCCGACTTCGACACGCGCTTGTTCCATGAATACTATGCTTATCCTTTCTATAAAGGCATCACCGAGGGAGGCAGCCGTGCCTTCATGGCCGCCTACAACAGTTGGAACGGCATCCCCATGTCCATCCATCCCTGCCTCGAAGAGATTACCCGCAAGCAGTGGGGCAACAACGGTATCATCTGTACGGACGGCGGTGCCCTGAAACTGCTGATTGAAGCGCACAAGAGTTTTCCGAGCTTTGCGGAGGGTGCCGCTGCCGTAGTAAAAGCCACCACAGGACAATTTCTCGACGCATACGTTCCTTACGTCAAGGAAGCTCTGGAAAAGGGATTACTGACCGAAGTCGACATCGACAAGGCTATCCGCGGGAACATCTTCGTCGCCCTCAAGCTCGGCTTGCTGGACGGGGACAACTCCCGTAACCCTTATCTCTCTATCGGAAAGAACAGTACGGAGACACCGCCTTTCATGACAGCAGAAGCCCGCAGGCTGGCACGGGAAGTCACCGCCAAGTCCGTGGTGTTATTGAAAAACAAAAAACTCCTGCCACTCGATGCCGGAAAGCTGCGTAAAATAGCCGTTATAGGCCCGTATTCGGACAAAATCGTGCAAGATTGGTATAGTGGTACCCCGCCTTACGAAACAACGATTCTGAGTGGCATACGCAATGCTGTGAAAGAAGGAACCGAAATCATCCACGCCGAAGACAACCGCATGGGCCAGGCAGAAAAGGCTGCTGCAGCCGCCGACGTTGCCATCGTGTGTGTAGGAAACCATCCTTACGGCACGCGTGCGGACTGGAAGTTCTCTCCCGTCCCCAGTGACGGCCGCGAAGCCGTGGACCGCAAATCGCTGATGCTGCCCGATGAAGACTTGGTGAAGCTGGTGCTCAAGGCCAATCCCAATACCATACTGGTGCTCGTCAGCAGCTTCCCCTACACCATCAACTGGAGCCAGGAGCACGTGCCTGCCATCGTCCACATCACCCACTGCAGTCAGGAGCAGGGCAACGGACTGGCCGACGTACTCTTCGGCAAGGTGAATCCAGCCGGACGTACCGTACAGACGTGGGTGAAAGACATCACTGACCTACCCGACATAATGGACTACGACATCCGCAACGGACGCACGTATATGTACCACCAGGGCCCGGTGCTCTATCCTTTCGGCTATGGTCTGAGCTATTCCGACTTTGCATACGAGAAGATTGAATCCTTCAAGCAAGACAAGAAGAACATCCGCGTGACGGTATCAGTGAAGAATACCAGCGGACGCGACGGGGAAGAAGTCGTGCAGCTCTATGCCAGCTATCCGGAATCCAAAGTGGAACGTCCTTCCAAGCAGTTGCGCGCCTTCAGGCGTATCCCCATCAAGGCCGGCGAAACCCGGAAAGTGACGCTTACCGTGCCCAAAGAAGAGCTCGGCTATTGGAACGAAGGAAAGCAGATGTTCGTTGTAGAACCCGGAACGGTGAAGCTGCTGATAGGGGCTTCATCGGAAGATATACGGTTGGAGGGAAAGATCAGGCTATAAGAATGAAAAAGCCATCCCTTAACATACCGACTATAAAAATTAGCGAGTTATGCCACAACAACGTGGCAAACCCGCTAATTACATATTTGCAAGCATAAATGAAAAGTACAGGGTCACTTTACAATAAACTCATATCTTCCTGCCGCCAGTTCCACCACCCGTACATTCTCGGCCTTGTCAGGTAAAGTGAGTGTAGCTGTACTGTTAGCGGGCACTGTAACTTCATAATGCACACATTTCCCTTTCCATTCCCAGCGAGAAACAATTTCACCGTAAGGCGACCGATGACGAGCTTCAAACCGTTTCAATCCCTTTATGAAATGGGGACGGAGCAGAATGTTTTGAAAACCAGGTTGCGCGGGATCAGGGAAAATACCTCCCAGCCCCTTGTAGAACCAAGCACCTATTTCACCGAACATCATATGATTGTCCGAGATGTCACGAGTAGCCTGCAAATCCCAGTTCTCGAGCAGCGTAGTGGCACCGTTCACCATCCACCAACCCCATGAAGGATAAGTGTCCTGTACAGCCACCTTATAAGCTGTTTCAGCATAACCATTTTCGCTGAGTGCATTCAGAATAGCTTTAGCTCCTAATACACCCACATCCAAGTGAAAACCGTCCTCCTCTACCTTATGTGCCAAGTTAGCTGCCACTTTTCCTATCAACTCTTCGGGCACAATCTTCCATTGCAAGGGAACACTCAATTCGGTTTGTGAACCTTCGGCATAGATGCCTGTTTCTCGATTCAGGAACTTATCATTGACAGCTTGCTTTATCTCCTCCGACAAGGCATTATAATATTCGTAATCGGCCTGTTTGCCGAAGAGTTTGGCAGCAGCGGCCAAAATCTTGGTATCTACATAAAAGTAGACCGAGGAAGTCAGCTCTTTATTGGATTTTGACTTCACCGGCACCCAGTCTCCGCGCCCCCACGTAGTGAGATGATTGTTAGAGATACGCTCCACATAATCCACATAACGTTTGATGCTCTCGTAACAATCGCTCAAGGGCTTGCTATCACCGTAGAAGAGGTAGATATTCCAAGGGATGATGGCAATAGTACTAGTCCAGTCCAGCCCGTTGTCTGTACCATATCCCCATCCACCAGTTGGAATAATATCGGGCAGCACTCCGTTGGGCTGCTGTTCGTCACGATGGTCGGCCAACCATTTTTCGTAAACGGTAATTCCATCAAAGTTATAAAATGCTGCCTCAATGGCAAAATGACCGTCACCAGTCCAACCGTTCTTCTCGCGCTGAGGGCAATCGGTGGGGTAGCCCATCAGATTGGAAAGGTAAGAGTGATTGGCAGCATGGAGCAGCTTGCCTATCAGTGGGCTCGAAGATTCCAAGCTACCTACTGCCGGCACATCACTGTGCATGAAGTAAGCAATCAAGCTGTTTTGGTCAAGCTCAATAGGCTTATCTGCCACTACCTCCACATAACGAAATCCCTTGTAATTAAATCGGGGCATGAACTCATCCTCTTCTCCACTCAGAATGAGAATGTCCGTCTGAAAAGGGTCTTTCTCCTTATCGCCTCGAAAGTAGACATCAATGTTCGAGAGATCGAGGCGGCCATTTGGATGTAAGCGTTCGCCATGTTTGATTCTGACCTCCGTTCCCCGTTCACCCGAAACATGAATACAAGTCACACCGGACATATTTTGCCCGAAATCATAGATGTATGTTTTCTCGTCCACTTTGCGGAAAGAGACGGCGGGGAAAATCTTTACATTACGGATGGGATGTACTTGCTGGGCAGTGACATTGGAAGAAGGTACACTCCGATAGGCTACTCCGCGCCACTTGGAATCATCGAATTCCGGAGTGCTCCATCCTTTCTGCTCCAGACGTGCATCGTAGTGCTCGCCAGTATAGATACTATTAAAAGTGATTGCACCCGACGCTGTCCGCCAACTGAGATCGGTGGGAATAGTCTCCACGCTTCCATCGGTGTAAGTAATGCGCAAGTCCAGACAGAAAGCGGGACGGTTGCGCCAAGGGGCACGGTCGAAGTCCCACACTGCTTTGGATTGATGGTTATACCAGCCGTTACCCAAAAGTACGCCAATAGCGTTGTCACCATTCTGTAATTGTGAAGTCACATCATAAGCCACATACAAGTTGCGGCGATCAAAGCGGGTATAGAGAGGGGCAAGGCAGTGGTCTCCTATCTTCTCGCCATTGATGTAAAGCTCATATAGTCCAGCAGCGGCAATATAAGCACGCGCTGACTTTACCTTTTTGCCGGTCTTGAACTCTTTTCGGAAGTAAGGGGCAGGCCCATAATGAATATCCTTGCCATCGCCAATCCAAGCACCTTGCCAATGTTGCATCCCCATCATGCCCGTTTCAAAGTAAGAGACAGGAGAAGCAGTCTCCTTATATTCCATGTCGCTGCAGATTACTTTCCAATAATATCTAGTGAAAGGCTGCAGTTTTTTGCCCGCATAGGCCACAAGCAGATTACGGGAATCGTTCTTTCCACTATCCCACATCCTGCCACAGCCATTGACCACATTCAACGAGTCTTCGTCTACCACAATCCGCCAGGAAGTCTGCACAGCTCCCTGCCTACCATCTTCCATCCGCCAAGAAAGGCGTGGAACGGGATTATCCAAACCTATAGGTCTGTCAAGATGTTCGCTCCTCAGATCAACCAAACGAACCGGAGTCTGCCCTTGTACAGTAATGCAAGCAAAGAATGTGAATAGAAGCAGTATATTTCTTTTCATAACTCCATTGTTTATCTATTCCGTAGTAATCACCAGTTCCTTGCCCTCCCTCAGTTGGTCATGGGTGATAAAGTAACCGTCAATCTTTTTACCGTCATAAGTAATGTCAATAATCTTCTTGCCGCTTCCTTTCTTCACAATCGTAAAGGGACGACCATTCAGATTGAACGTCACTTTATCGAACAAGGGAACAGTAACAATATATTCAGGATCGGCAGGCGAATAAGTGTAAAGTCCAATAGCATTGAGCACATACCACGAAGACATCTCGCCGGCATCATCCATCCCTGCATAAGCCAGCTTGTCGGCACCCATGTCATAGTAGTGGTTCATCAGGCTGTCGAGAATGCATTGGGCTTTCTCTTGTTTGTCTATGAAATAATAGGTGTAAGGAATGCTGTGTCCCGGCTGGTTTCCGTGACAATAGTTTCCGATGAATCCGGTCAGGTTGTGGGCCTCGTAACCTCTCCACGGTTCGCTGAATAAGGAATCCAGTTTAGCCTCCACCGCCTCTTTACTGGGATAGAGCTTAATCATGCCTTCGGGGTCGTGGGGGGCGAAGAAGAGGGCGTTCCATGCATTGGCCTCACGGTACATGTACTGGTAATAGGGATAATACGGATCGAAATCCTGAATCCAGCTACCATCGTCAATCTTACCTCTCCAAAAGCCGGTAGAGGGGTCGAATAGCGTCTTGTAGTTGTTGGAGCGTTCCATCATCAGCTTGTAGTTGGCTTCATCTCCCAGCTCCTTGGCTACCAAGGCTACGGCATAGTCATCGTAAGCATATTCCTGGGTCTTGGTCACAGCCCCTTTGTATTCGTCCCATGTGGGTACATTCACTGTGTCTTTTTCAGCAATCCAACCTCGCTCCATATACTCATCCAAATAGCGACGTCCTCCTTTACCGGGCACCGTAGCATTTTTCAGAATCAACTTATAAGCACGCTCCAGATCGAAATCATGCAAACCACGCAACCAAGAACCAGAAATAAAAGTGGAAGCGTGATCACCATGGAAGAAGGTGGGCATGTAGCCGTCACGCTTCTCGCCTTTGTCAATAATAGACCTAATGATGTCAGTAGTCACATCGGGAGAAATCATACCTATGAGTACCAGTTTGTTGCGATAATCGTCCCAAAAAGAAGGGTCAGTGTAATAGTGGAAGCCGTTATTCACTACTTCGCCACGGACATCAGTATATTCATGATTCACATCGCTACGCAAAGCCGGCCATTTAAAAGCATGGAAGAAAGTAGAATAAAACAATCTCTTTTCACGTTCCGTGCCACCTGCAACTTGAATCTTGGAGAGGAGTGCTTCCCAAGCCGCATCGGCTTCTTCTGCCACTTGTGCAAAACTTTTGTTCAACATTTCGGCCTTCAAATTCATTTGAGCATTCTCTATACTCACAAACGAGAAACCAGCCTTCACTTCCAAAGGTTCAACACCTTTGCTGTCGATAAAACGCAGCACAGCCACCTCATGTTTGTCGTCTTTTACCATTTCCACTTGGCCTATTTTATAGTTGGTCTTAGCGTAAAAGTAGATTTTACCATCGCCATCTTGATAACCCGTGAACGTATTATCGTCAACCTTCTCAATCTTCCAATCACGGACATCATTATTAGAACGGCGGATGTCTACCAATAATGACTTATCGTCGCCCTTGCCGAAAGTATATTTATGGTAGGCACAACGCAAGGTACTGGTCAACTCGGCGTTCACTTTATAGCGTTCCAGATAAACTTGGTAATACCCCGGATGCGCAGATTCCTTCTCGTGACTAAACCCGGAGCAATAATTACCCGGAGCGATAGTTCCCACCACTGGCAACATGGGGACATGCAACAAGTTCCAATGCCCTTTAGCAGTATGTGAAAAACCATAAATCACAGTGTCCTCATATTGATAGCCCGCACCGCTACGAAACTGTGTAACGGGGCTGAGCTGCACCATTGCGTTGGGCAAGGTAGCACCCGGATAAGTTTCCGCACCCCATGTACGTGACTTTATTTTGCGCGTATACCCTAAGTCCTCAGGCTCCCACAAAGTAGCCGTACCCAAGAAAGGATTGACATATTCGGTTAATTTCTTCTGCGTACCGCCACAGCCCGTCAGAACAATCAGGGCGAACAGTAGAAATAAATATTGATTCTGTTTCATCTTTTGTGTTTATTTTATATAAAAAACTGTTGTCTCTAAAAACATTATTTCCAAAATAACTGCCAATTAAAACTGGCTCTAAAAAAAAATGTGCCGAAACCCAATAACCAGATTGAGTTTCGACACACTTTTAATTGCTAACTTATTTCAGGCTCTTTTCAAAGAGAGCTTTGGCTTCAATCAAAGTACAACCACTTGTCTGCGTAGTCAAATGGTTGTTACCGCTATTGTTCATTGCCCAGTTAGTATTATACAGCAAATCAAGTTTATTGATTCCCTTTCGCCACAAGATTTCAGCATTATTGTTAAAGAAAGTGATGAATTTCTTCTTATATATGGGGTCCAAATTCGGTTCCATAATCAACTGCACATAATAACGCATGAAAATACCCTTAAACAAACCTCCGTCACCATCGCCTTCATCACGAAGTAAATTGTTTCCAGTATCTATCATGCTGCTATTACTGATACCGAAATTGGCAGCCTTACGAGCATCTTTCAAATAGGACTCTTCTCCTGTGATCTTATACAGTTCGTAAGCAGCACCCAAGAATGTACCTTGGTTATAAGAAAGAGAAAGTGTACTCAACTCACCCGTTTCACCGTTCACATTATCATAGATGGCGCCGGTAGCAGGGTTAAATAAATTTTCACGCTCCCATTTATAAATATTGACAGCCCAATCCAAATCCTCCTGATTCCCGTTAATACGGTAAAGACGAGCAGCAATCAAAGCAGCAGGACCGTTGGAACAAGCATTTTTGCTCCATAGCCGGTCGTGAGTCCAAGCAATGCCACCACCTGCGTAATCGTTCCAACCGGTCTTGATTTCATTCCACATCTCTTGAGAAGTTTCCAGATACTTGTTTTCATCAGTAACTTCGTACAAGCGAATCATGGTGAGAGCAATCCACTCCATATCATCATAAAAGTTGTTCCAATAACTGCCACCGTTCTTTGCCTTGATACCGACATACCATTTGTCGAACAAGTCGCTGTACTTGCTATCTCCGGTACGATTGTAAGCATCTATCATCACATCCATAGCATGAGCCTGCGGCCAATAATGGAAATCCTTGATTGAACCGTCATTCCCGTAGTTGAAATAATTCTCTTCCGTATTCCAGAAACGATCTATCAGGGTCACAGAACTGCTGTCGGCAGCCGCATCCCAATCTATGGTGTAAAGCCCCTTATCATACATATACTCATCTTCTATCTCGCACGATTGAAGTGCCAAAAGAAGCAGGGGCAGACAAAATAATATTTTTTTCATAATCTCTCCTTAAATTAGTTGGCCAATTCCACTTTATGAGTATAGTTCTCCACATTGAATATCACACTAATCTTGGTGATGGCACCCGGATTGTGGCCATCGGCCGCACCATCGAATTCATTGTTCAGTTTCCACTTCTGATCCCATTGGTTATCAGGAGTCTCCATAATGTAGAAATAAGGATCTTCGGGAGTAGCCGCACCAGGATTAGAGTCTGTAGTATTCTTGGTTCCCCAATACTGTATACTACCATCAGCATAAGTCATCAAGAACTTATAGCGTTGGTCGCGCCCCCATCCTTCTTGCTTGAACTCAATTTTATCCTGACCGCAGAACACACCGTTTCCAACATAAGGCAATTCAAAAGTTGCGGCACCACTCGGACAGAAGTAGAATTCCATCTTACTTACTTCCCTGACGGTTACAGATGCAATGGAGAAATCCATCTCAATGCGGTAAACTCCCGTCTTTTCTACGGTTGTCTCGCCTTCGCCTTCCATAATCTTATTGCCATTGATATAAAACACCTTGGCACCTTCGGCTGCTCTATCTACCAGTTTGTAAGTCTTTCCGCCTTCCAACTTCGTAAAGACTTCGAACTTATCCTTTTCGGGTGAAGCACACGCCACAGCCTTAGAAGCATCCATACCACCTTCAGTAGCACTTCCGGTCAAGTAAAGCTGTGCCGGAATCTCTTCAAATCCCACCAAGCGAGTGATGGTGAGCTTCTTGCTTTCCTTTGCCATTACAGAATTCAAACCTCTGGAAGCCATTACTGTCCAAACAAGTGTACCCGTCTCACCACTGTTCAATCCGGCAGCCGCACCAACCTTGTTCAATGTCTTGTGGCTGATGGTAGCATAGCTCAAAGAACCGCCATTGTCAGAAAGCACTTTGTAAATAGGCTTAGAAAAATCTCCACCTTCTTTATCGAATACCACTTCATAAAGAGGGGCACCGCTATCTTCAGCCTTGGCCGACTCCCATTCAAAGAACAGGCTGGCGCTGGCCGACGATTGCAAGACTACTTCCTTGCCGTCAGTGGGTTCATACAACTGATTTACTGAGGAAACTTTGGAATCCTTGTATTCCATGTCTTCCGTACAAGACGTAGCAAAGAGGACTGCCGAAAAAAGAGCTATTGTTGAGAATATTGTTTTCATTGTTCTATTGTTTTTAATGAGTTTAGATACACGTTAATTTCCATATCCCGGATTGTTAGGCGCCAGATTGGGATTCAAATTGATTTCACTGATAGGAACTGCCCAAAGATAATCTCTTGCCTCTTCGAACTTGCGAGTGTCAAGCTTGTTCTCGTCCACGAAGCTTGCACCGCGCACCTTGCCCGACAAGTATTCGTTACCAGCCTTCCAACGCTTAATATCATACCAGCGCAAACCTTCCATCGCCATTTCTACACGACGTTCGTCGCGAATAATCTGCCTCATCTCTTCCTTGCTCTTTCCGGCAGGAAAGTTCAAGGCTGCATCGGCAGTAAATCCGGCACGTTCGCGGATGGGACGGATGGTCTTGTTCCATACCTCTTCAGTCATACCGCTTGTTTCGTGAACAGCCTCAGCATACATCAGCAAGATGTCAGCATAGCGCATAGTGATGATATTCATACCGGAATTCTGGTCACCGGGAGCCTGCGGATTATAATACTTACGGGTGAAATAACCGGTAGAAGTGCCGTTTCCACCACCATCGTAGGCATCGGTTCCCGAACCCGGACGAATGTTGATGACTACGTCTTTACTGCCATCGTCCACATTGCCACTCCAGTCATAGCCATCATAAATGATAGTAGCGGTGAGACGTGGGTCACGGTTGTCGTAAGGATAAGCAGGGTTATAATCTGTCCCGGCTTCACTGATAGTCTTTCCACTAAGCATCAGATAAGTGTCTACCAACGATTGCTGCGGCACACGGTTCACGGCACGTCCGCCTCTTGACAAAGGAATCATGTCTACCATCTCACCCCAAGTAATCAAATTGGGTACATAAGAACGGTCCATGATAATCTCTTCATTATACTCATTGGCTTCATCAAAAAGCCCGGCATAATCAGGAAATAAGGCATAAGTACCATATTCGCCCTGTTTGTTCATCAGATTGTCGCAATAAAGCATCACATTGTTCCAGTCGCTATCCATCAAGTAGACACGAGCCTGCAAAGCACAAACGGCACCTTTAGTAATTTTGCCCTTGTCTTCTTCGGGCAATTGGTCGCGAGTGGGAAGCGCATCCTTGATGTCTTCCAATTCTTGGTGAATGAAGCTGATAATGGTTTCGCGGTCTGTACGACTTACACTCCGCGATTCTTCCAGCGTGATGTCCTCCGTAAAGAAAGGTACTGCACCATAAAGGTTAGTCAGACGGAAGTAGAGGCTTGCACGGATATAGCGTATCTCGGCAATCATACGTGCTTTAACAGATGCGTCCATGTTGGGTACCAGATCCACCTTTTCAAGGAACACGTGGCAGGTCTTTATGCCTCCGTAAAGGTCTTTCCATTCATTCTTGAAGATGTCGAGCGAGGGAGTAGCCATACCTTTGCGAATGGCACGTTGGTCGTCCACACTGCGACCGTCGTAAGCATTGTCACTCAAACTTTCATCGCTCCACATACGGCCTGCATTGTACATCTGGCTGTAAGCCATGTTCACCACATACTGGGCTTTGGTGGTGGAAGTCCAATAAGAGTTATCCGTAAATTTGTTTGTCGGTGCGTTCTCCATCTCGTTGCAACTGCAAAGCATCAGAACAGCCATTCCGGCAAAAGCTATATATTTTCTTAGTCTCATAGTTATCTGTTGTTTTTAGAATTCAATGTCTATACCGAAACCATAGTAACGGAGCGTCGGGTAGTTTCTACCAGAATTGGCGCCACTATTACCCATCTTAGAGTCGAACTCAGAAGATTCAGGGTCAATAAACGAGTTATTACTGAAAGTCAGCAAGTTTTGTCCGTTGACATAGATACGTGCCTTTTCCATACCCACCTTGCGGCTCCATGTTTTAGGGAATGTGTAACCAATCTGCAAGTTCTTCAGACGCAGGTATTTTCCATCCATCAAGAATAGGTCGGAACCTTGTCCGTTTCCGTAGTTGTTTCTGTTGGAAGTAGAACCCGGAGCAGTAAGTCTCGGCCAACGTGCATCGGTGTTGGTAGGAGTCCAGAAATCCAGTTGATGCTTATAGATATTATAAGAGTAATTGGCGTGGAACGGTTCAATCAATTCACCACGAAGCATCATGTCACGCTTGCCCACACCCTGCCAGAACATACCGAAATCGAATCCTTTCCATTCTACATTGTAGTTGAAACCGAAAGTAAGACGAGGGAAGGCATTACCCAAGATAAACTTATCCTTCGAGTCGATGACACCATCTTCGTTACGGTCTACAAACTTCACGTCACCCGGCTGTACCTTTCCACCTACAGGAATAGCCGATGCCTCAATCTCCTCGTAGCTTTGGAAAAAGCCGTCCATCTTGTAACCGTAGTAAGACTCCAACGGACATCCTTCACGGGTGATACGGCTCAACTCCTCTATTTGTGAGATTCTTTCGTGACCAGGGTACTTCAGCACTTCATTCCAAGAGTCACCAAGATTGAAGTTGAAGTTATGATTTGCGGCTCCCGTTTTCAAACGATAGTTGATAGAGAGGTCCCAACCTTGATTCTGCATCTCACCAATGTTGTCCATCGCCATATCCGTACCGAATACCGAAGGCACAAGGGGCTTCATTAAAATGTCGCTCGTACGCTTGTAGAAATAGTCGAACGTCACATTCAAAGCGTTATTGAAGAACGAAGCGTCTACACCCACGTTGAAGGTTTTGGTCTTTTCCCAAGTCAAATTATCCTTACCTAACTTAAAACCTGCGCCTGATACTGTCTGGTTATTATATGCGTAAGAGTTGTTGTACAGTTCGTAAACAGTAAAACGGTCATAAGTACCAATAGACTGGTTACCCAAGATACCAAAAGAAGTACGCAGTTTCAAGTCACCCACACGTTCCTTGTAAGCCTGCATAAAGTTCTCCTCGCTCAAACGCCAGCCTAATGAAACAGAGGGGAAGAAACCCCATCGGTAGTCTTTATGAAACTTGGAAGAAGCGTCATAACGGAAGCTGAATTCTGTATAATATCTGTCAGCGTAAGAATACCCCACACGTCCCAACAGAGAAGTCAGACTGGTACGGTTGGATTCATCTACAAATGTTTTTCCTGTGATGTTTCCCACAGTACTATTGGTAATGTCTGTACCGATACCCAAGTCGGGATCTACCCCCTTCTTCTCAATCTCATTGCTAGACGAAGTAAACGATTCATTGGTTACTCCAAAAAGCCCGCTGACATTGTGTTTACCGAATGTCTTGTTGTAATCCAACAAAAGTTGGCTATTAATAAGGTAAGCCGTATGATTCCAGTTACTGGTCCGATAGTCAGTATCTTTCACTGGACGTGGTTCGGTAGCCTCTTCATTCAAGTAATAGGATACGCCCAAATTGCGGGTAGAACGCATGTCGTTTATCACATCCGCACCCAACACTCCACGCAACTTCAATCCGTCAATAAGCCGGAATTCAGCATTGACATTAGCGTTCAGATAATTGTTACGATACTTGTTACGGCCACCAGCTTCCAATGCTCCCAATGGGTTAAATTCAGTCAATACATCATTTAACAAATATCTTCCATCTTCCGATTTCATTTTGTAATAATAATAAGTAGGTACACGGGCGGCATCCACTTCCAAACTCCCACCGGTGGTACTTACACTATTATTACGTGTATAAGCCAAAATAGCATTCAGTTTCAAACGTCCCACTTCCGTGCTAACATTGGTACGAAAATTATAACGCTGCACGCCAAAATCACTGTTGCCCACATAATTACTTTCCTGGTCATAATAACCCATGGACACCATGTAAGTAGTTTTATCACTACCTCCAGATACGCTTAGATTGTAATTCTGCTGTAAGGCTGTGCGGACTATCTGATCAAAAAACCAGCTTTCTTCATTTTGATGGGCAGCCAGGTCACGGATTTGATCGGGTGTATACAAAGGAGCCTCTCCAGCATTGGTGGCAGCTAAATTGCGCAAAGTAGCGTTCTGATAGCCTTTCACCGGAGAAAACAAGATATCCGGATTCTGCCATCCCATCATACCACTTAACCGAACTGTCGCACGCTGGTTCTTCTTACCTTTCTTAGTAGTAACCAAAACTACACCATTGGAAGAACGTGAACCATAAATAGCAGCTGTACCGGCATCTTTCAAGATGGAAATGTTCTCAATATCATTGGGATTCAATTTATCGAAACTACCGCCATCAGCTACCAATCCGTCTATGACAAAAAGCGGACTATTGTCATTCACAGTGCTGATACCACGGATATTAAAGTTAGTCTTACGATCATTAGGATTGCTACTGCGCTGCTGGATAACCACGTTGGGCGCAGCCCCTTGCAAAGCATCTGTCATGTTAGCCACGGGACGGTCTTCGATCATGGAAGCCTTTACCTGGTCTACAGCACCTACGGCACTCTTGCGGGTAGTAGTACCATAACCGATGACAATAACTTCATCCAGCACCTTGGTATCCTCCTTTAAGACAACATTCAATTGTTTTTGATTTTTCACAGCAATTTCCTGAGTGGCATATCCCACATAGGAAAAGACGAGAACATCTTGGGCACTACAAACAATGGAATAGTTTCCATCCACATCTGTAATGGTACCCACACCTTCTTTACCCTTAACAGTAACACTCACTCCAATCAGGCTTTCACCTGTGGCATCCTTAACGGAACCTCTCACCGTGGCATTGTTTTGCTGCACCACAGTAATAGTCTCCGCATGTGCATAAACCGCAGGAGCCTGCGCCAGCATAGTCACAGCAGGCAAGGCAATAAGCCAGAACTTATAGTTCCCACTTATCCGAGCCAGCAATGAATTTACTGTGTACACTCGATTCTTTTTCATATTCTTTAAGATTAAACATTATAATAAATCACGATAAAAAAAGGAAAAGAACACAAATAATACCAACGAACAACCAATTCATGCAATTTGTATCCTAATCCTCCTTCCAGCGCACTTTATTGATTTTAAATAATTCCTATTTTTACAAGCTGTTCAGCAAATCCACTTTACCCTCGTTCACTAATTTCAGAATCAATTCTCCAAACAGCGTGTTCTGCCAAGCAAACCATGCACGGGTAAAGTTAGTGGGGTCATCCTTGTGGAAAGACTCGTGCATGAATCCCGTACCGGCATCCGTATCCATCAGCATTTTGATACAAATCTTTATCTCCTCATCATTCTGGCTGGTGAATGCCTTCATCATGATACTCATAGGCCATACCATATCATAACCAATGTGCGGACCTCCGATACCTTCACCGGCTTTACCTTTAAAAAAGTAAGGGTTGCTGCCACTCCACACAAAGCGGCGTGTATTCTGATAGATAGGATCGTTTACGTCCACATCACCCAAATAAGGCATAGCAAGAAGGCTGGGTACATTGGCATCGTCCATTAACAGATGATTGCCGAATCCATCTACTTCAAATGCATAGATTGTCCCAAACTCAGGATGATTGTAAGTGGCATATTTCTTCAGGGCTGCCTCCACTTCGGCTGCCAAATCGGTGCATTCTTTGGCCAAGGATGTTTCCTTGTTTACTTCCGTCAGAATTTCAGCAGCCTTTCTCAAAGAAGAGACAGCGAAAAAGTTGGAAGGGACCAGGTACTGAAGCGTAGTGGCATCGTCCGATGGGCGGAAAGCGGAAACAATCAGTCCCACCGGTTTGACCGGAGCACCCAAGCCGTCGTTATTCAGCGTATCAAGAGCACGTTCCGTCTTACGTTGGAAACGGTAAGGGCCTACACCGTCCTTACGCTGCTGTTCCTTGAAAGTCTTCAGGATAGCAGTAATTGCCTTCATCCATTCACCGTCGAAGATACTGCTGTCACCAGTTACTTTCCAATATTGGTAAGCCAGACGAAGCGGGTAACAAAGAGAGTCTATCTCCCATTTGCGCTCGTGCAGTTCGGGCTTCATATCTGTCAAGTCAGTCATCCAGTTGCCACCCGTAGGTCCGTCGTTGAAAGCATTGGCGTACGGATCAATGTTGATGCAAAGGAACTGACGGCGAATGACACCTTCGAGCATCTCTTTCAATTGCGCATCATTGTTAGCTAACTGCACATATGGCCACACCTGCGCACCGGAGTCACGCAGCCACATAGCATGGATGTCACCGGTATAAACAAAAGTATCGGGTTTACCGTCCAGCATGCGAAAGTGTACAGTAGTGTCAAGCGTATTAGGAAAGCAATTCTCAAACATCCACGCCAACTTAGGATTGGTAAGCAGTTTCTTCACGCGAAGAATCTCAGCTTCCACCGCTTTTGAGGTGAAAAGGCGTTTCTTCATTTTTGGACGATTGCTCTTGTAAGCAGCAGTCATCTGAGCATAGTTCTCCACACAAGTGTTGTCACCTTTCAGGGTAAAAGTGTCTGCCTTAGCATAGCCTTGCATACAGAGCATGGCAACAGCGCACAAGGTAATGTTTCTCTTTTTCATTTGGTCTGATTCGTTTTAATTATAAAGACTGATTAGCGAACACGGCCAAACGCGCGTACATCTCTACCATGGCGGCTTGTGTCAGCAGCCATTTACGATTGTCGCAGCTCTTGCCGGTGAAATCAGTATTGAAAAGGCCGTTATCTTCACGGGCATGCGTCCAAGCATAGTCCAGACTGCGGGCAAAGGAATCAAGATAAACCTTGTTACCGTCCACCTGATAGAGCTCTATAAAACCACGCAACATAACGGCGGTGAACCACACATCGCCCTTCTTCAGCATACGGAACGGTTCTCCCTGTCCGGGGGTGAATTCCATGAAGAAATAATTATGGCAAGCGGCAGCAATCGCTTGCGCATCCTTCAGATACTGCCCATTACCGGTAAGCTGATAGAGCAAAGCAGCCGACTGCATCATCTGACCGCTGTTATAGGCAAATTTGGCACGTCCTATCTCACCGTCCAAACGCATGTTGTCGAAGTAAAGGCAGTCTGTTGTGTCCTGCAATGTTGCTTTAGTCCACTCGTACAAACTCTTCCCTTTCTCAAAATAGGAGCTGTCTTGCGTAGCCTTGAAAAGTTTCAGGGCAAAGACGGAACCAGGGGCGTTGGAACAAGTGTTCTTTGATTCCTTCTTCTGTTCGCACCAATAGATACCTCCTCCCAAACAATCGTCCATACCGCTTTCTATAAACTTCCAGATAAGCTTGGCGCTCTGCAGATAGTTCTCTTGGCTAGTCATCAGATAGACGTCTGTGAAGTCAATGCCGAGCCACACGTTGTCATCGTAAAAGCGGTCGGACAACGGAGCGTCCTTGATGTAAGAAGCATACGCTTCGGGCATACGACGAGTATCGAAATATTCAGCAAGTCCCGGAAGCACCTTCTCATCAAGCAACTTCTGATAGTTCCCGAAATCTTTCTTGTTATCTTTAGTGGCCTCCATCAACGCATTCACTGCGGAGAAGGTACCGGAATAAGGCCACAAATAAGAGTAGAGATTGGGACGGTTCTTCTGTTCCTCGGAAGCCAGATAAGTAGCGGTATAGCCTTCCACGTCCGAAGGATAATTCTCACGCAACAGACAAGTGCCCGGTGCGGAATAGTGAGCATATAAGGAATCAAGTGTTTGTGTAGATCTGACCAGCATTGCGTTGTCTGCCACAGCCGGTTCTTTCTGTGTCTTGCATCCGGTTACTGCCAAGGCGCATGCCAATAGGCAGAGGAGTGCTTTCTTGGAATTTTTCATCTTTTTTCTACGGCATTAAATTGTTCGACTTGTTTTTCACTCCGTTGCAGGAGTCTTCTTTTATATAATATATAAACCCTATTAAAAACGATTGCAAAAATAGACAGTAAGGTTAAAAGCCAACTATAAATCCGTGACATAACCGTCCACATTCCGGACATGGCAGAATTCTAAAACAAGTTTGTCACAAAACAGACACACCGTTTCCCCCATACTTCGGAAACATCATTTCCCAACAACTGGAAATTCTGAAATACGCAGGGTTGTACAACCGTAGGGTATCAGCGTGATTTCTTGCTCTCCTCCTTCGGCACTGCCACAGAAAGAGAAAGGCTGGGGCCCTGCCATTTCATTATATACTGTCCAAGTAGGGATAAGACGAGCCTTCATCTTTATTTCAACCGGTGCATTTTCCTGATTCCAAGGAAAGTCCAATTGCTGTTTTTGGCTATTGATACTTACTTGGGCCACCTCGTTCATTCTGTTACGGTCAAAATCCACCAATCCGTAGTTCCATGGATCCGAAGAAGTCACCTGATAATAATAAGAACCATACCAACTATCCTTAAACTCTTTCTTTTCCCAATTTTCTTCCATTTTCAGGGCATATACCAACGGACCTCTTTCAATAGATACTGCGTTTTCATACCAAGTGCTAGTAAAGACCTCCATGGGCAGATACAGTTCAATCTTATCATTCCGCTTCCATATACGGTCTACGATAGCTATTTTCCCACCTTTGACAGTTTGCTCCATCTTTCCATTTACCCGTATTTCAGCTTGCTTGCACCACTTCGGAACACGCAGGTGAAATGGAAATTTCACTTGTTTCACCTTATTCCTCACCTCTTTAATGGTAAAAGTTATCTGATGATCCATCGGATAGTAAGTATCTTCACTGATAACCACCGGTACATTATCACCCACATTGGCTGTTACTTTCGACGGAGAATAGACAATGGCTGCAATGCCGTTATCAGGTGTGGCATACCATAGGTGCTGTGTAAATTTTGGCCAACCTTGGTGCATATTCGAAAAACAACATGGGTATCCGGTCAGAGTGCCAAAAGCAAGGTCTGTCCCTTCATGATCCTGGTCGAAGTTGCGACGATGGCGTGTTACCATCACCTGATTCGGTTGCTGGAAATATTGCTTAGTCATAAAGTCATCGGATATTTGGGCTGGTAAAGCATTAAAAGCAATGCGTTCCAAATGGTCGGCAAAGTCTATGTCTCCTGTAATCTCCACCATTTTTTCCAGCGAGTACATCAACTCTACGGCCGAACACAACTCCGAGCCTTGTGTAGGATTGTTTCCATGCAAAGCCTCATCGCCTCCATACATGCCTTGCGGCTGTCCGTGGAACCGGCGAATATCTCGAAAGCCTTCCTTGACAGCATCAATATATTTCCGGTCGGTATCTTGCTGATAATAAATAATCGGTTCTTTGATGCCTTGTGCCAAATTAACACAGTGTATAGTGCAGGGTCTGCGCAAGTCTCCCCTATCTACCATATCTATGAAACTGAAACTCTGCCGGTGCAGCAAATGCCCCAATTCAAGCAAAAAATCCTCCCCCGTAAGATTATAAAGCCAATATACAGCTTGCAAATTGTCACAAGCACGGAATTCTGCCCAACTGCTCCAGTGTCCTAAAGGTTTTTGCGGCAAGGTATTCAGTTGATAACGGAAATATTTTGTCATAAAAGCGACGACTCTCTTATCGTTCGTTGCCGAATAATACTGCTGTAGGATTTTCAGCACGACCATACGCGGCCACCAGTCTTGCGAGTTATCACGTTGCAGTCCAGGCTCTCCCGGATAATCTTTTTCAGGACCGAAGAATCCGTCCTCACGCTGGCTCTGCAAAGCCCATTCTATCCAAGGTTGCACTTTGGCTTTCAAGACATCATCATCCAGTATATACGCCAAAGGAAGTAGACCGTCTATCCAGTATGGACCGCGTTCCCACTGGTCTCCATCACCACCTAACCAACCATTGCGTTTGCCCATAACCGAAGGGTAAAGAACATCCATCTGACCACTGGCGCCATTTTTCTGACGAACCAGCATTTCGTGCAACCAGCCTTTAGGTTTGATACTGCCTAAAGGAAGTTCCATTAAGGGCTTACGGAGTAGAGGATAGCGATTATTCTTGTAGTTTCCTTCTACTACCTGGCTCAAAAGAGCATCCACTTGTTTCTCCGCCTCAGGCGTAAACCACTTTTGAGCAGATATTGTAAAGAGATTAGCAGCTAATAAACATACAACAGCAAATATTTTAATTTTCATTTTTCAAGGTATTTGTTATTTCCAATAAATTTACTTCAATAGAGTTGTTAACTTACTCACATTAAGCACTTACACCTGAGAATCATCAGATCCTTGTGTCTGTGGTGACAGACACAAGGATCTGAAAAATGGGAATATAATAACTGTTTATTCGTATACTTCCATTTCATAAATGCGCACATCTTTACCAGAAGCCGATTGCATGGGCTGTGTCACTAAAAGACGCAGGTAGCGAACACTTTCAGACTTATTTAGCGTGCGATTCAGTACATTCTTACCATTACCAGAAACATAGTCCAGTGTGCGCCATTCACCATTCTTGTCGCTCTTACCTTGCAGAAAGCAGGAGGAAGTGACGTAGGAATGGTTTTCGCCGGCAGCGTTCAGTAACTTCCAGCCATTAATGCTTCTTTCACCGCCCAAATCAAAGTCTACGTAGTGGGGCATTTCAGCAATAGCACACCACTTTGTGTTTTCGTCGCCATCTACCATGAAAGCCGGCTTCTCTTTCTCGTTCACATAGCTTGAATAGCCCATTACCATGTCCTGCTTCAGAATGTTCACTCTCTCTGTGGAGCTTTCCGTCTGATAGCGATTGCACTTGTTTGCCGTACGGAACAGTTCGGAAGCGGGACAAACAGAAGTAGCAGCAACATCAGTCAAAGTGGCGGCAAAAATAACAATATCCTTATTATCGGGCAATACCACCTCAGTAGCCTTTTCTGGCAGGTCTATTGCGAACTTAAACATGTAAGTGAACTCATACGGCTGATCGCCTTCACCGGAATGGCGGTGCGTACCCACATAGGCAACTTCAGCATCTTTCAGATAACCTTCCGTATGTCCGGTGTGCCCCCACTGACCGATGAAGCCAGTATAAGAAGGAACAATGACTTCCTGCACATACTTGCCTACGCGGAATATCCCCTTCACATCTTTATCAGAAGCGGCAGCAGCAAGGATATAGAGTCTGTTATAAGTACAGTCGGCGGGCAGTTTCAGTACATTGCCCTTGCAAGCCATACCATTCAGCTCTTCACGTGTCTCCAATTTGAAAGGCACTCCATGCACATTCATCTCGGCAGGTATCAATTCAGCAGCATAAGAATAACCAGACTCAAAGTTGGCAGCAGCCTTGAACTCGTTCCAACTGAAGCACTTCTTATCATAAACAAGGGGCAATGGTTCGGCCACCGTCTGCACCTTTTTATTGGAAGCAAAACGTACCTTGTAGGTCTTAATGCTGTTTGGATTGACTGACACTTCCAAGCGATTTCCACTGAATGTAGCCTTACCGATGGTCTTTTCCGTACCATCTGCTTCTACAGCAGCCACAAGGTTGTCGGCAAAGACAATCGAGGCTTTCTGCGCCTGCTTGCCTGCGGCTTCATACACGCGTACCACATATTCATCTGAACTTTCGGCTTTCTTTAAGGCTTTAATAAGTACATTCCGGTTATCGGAAAAAGCCAATGAATAGCTCTTACCTAATTCGCCGCGATGCTTTCCAACAACGAACGCCTTGATGCGCTGGTTCAGCAACTCAGCATTCTCGCGGGTTTGAACTACGTCCAAAGCGCCCACATGACCTACCAAGCTGTAAGTAAAGGTATGGTGACCGAAGTCCTGACGATCTTGATAAGCATAGTTCTTTTTTGTCTTCGGAGTGTGCAGCAAAGTGAGACGCAGGGTGTTGTTATCAGGCTTGTCCCAGCCATATTTGCTGTCGTTCATGATGGAAACGCCATAAGAACCGTTAGCGTCCGTTAAATCTGCCCAATATTGAGCATATACTTCGTAAGCGGTCAAGATGTTGTTTCCTCTCTGCACGCTGCCTACGCCCAAGTCGTAAGTGGCCACCTCATTATTCAAATTGAGGGGAAACTCAGCCTTCAACAGAGCGTTGGTAGACTGCCAGTCCACTTCGTTAGTAAAGTCAATGCGGTGGGCCAATACACCTTCATACAAATGGATGTACTGGCGGAAAAAAGAATCATCGTGACGTTTCTCCACGCAGAGAGTCTTACGTAATGCACCGTTTTCGCAAAGAGTCACTTTCACATCCTCGGTGATGGAGATAGGAGTAGCGTCCACAGTCTCTTTCAATATCTCCCATGCCGGCCATTCGAATGACTTGTTTTCAGTGAAGAGGGCTAAACGAATAGCCTTACCAGCCTTTACCAATTCCTTGTTGATTCTCTTGTCGAACAGTGAAGTAATGTCACCGTTCTCATTCAATGTCAGTTTGTAGAACGAATTTTCAACACTTGCAGCTTCAACAGCAGACATCTCTTTTCCTTCGCCGGAGAGGCGGACATCGTAAACTGCGTATCCATTGGCGGGTACAGTGGCTTCTACTAACAAGCGGACCTTTCCATCAGTATATGAAACCAACTGAGAAACCACCAACTTGCCTTGTTCGTTATATACAGCCACACTTTTGGGAAAACGAGAAGCCTCCACTTCGATGGTCACCACATCTGTAGCCTTGAAGCCCGAAGCGTTATAGAGCACTACGGGAATCCCCTTGACACGAGTATCAAGCTTGCCTGCCACACTTCCCACAGAATGAGTCAGGATACTGGAGAACTGTTTCAGAGAGAGAAGTTCATCGTTCCAAGAAAATTCATAGGCACGGGGAATGCTGGTACCAGTCAAATCATCGTGGAATTGGTGGAATATGAAGCGCTGCCAAGACTCCGTCAGACTCTTGCCAGGATATTCGGCAACCCCCAAAAGGGCAGCAGCCACAGAAGCACGTTCAGCGGCATCACCCAAAAGTTCATTTTGACGATTATAGAGTTTCATAGCAGCCTGTGATGTGTAGCAGCCGGTTCCATGAACGTCCATCAGCAATTCACCGTCAAATACGGGGAGCTCGGGATGGCTGCCATAGGGCTGGTAATCCTTGAACAACTGGTCACTGGCTGCACTGATAATCTTCAACGGACCGTCTCCCTTGATACCTTTCTCCACGGAAGCCACAGAAGCGATGGTAGGTGAACCGCCCACATCACCTGTTCCATAGTAGCGGTAAACGGTATTCAGGGGAGTGCATTTGGAGAGTTCCATCAAATATCTATTTTCTGAAAGGTCTTCATTATCCCAACGACGACCGTAATCATATCCGTGAGCCAGCATGACGGACGCTCCATCCACTCCTTTCCACAGTCCGATGGTAAAGGGATGCTTGCTCTTACCGTAGAAAGGATTGTTACGCCAATCCAGCTTCTGTGAAGAGAAACCTATCAGTCCACAATGGGCAGCAACAGTAGGCAATGTCCAACCGAATCCGAAGCAATCGGGAAGGAAGATGTCGGTACTTTCTACCCCCAGCTCCTTACGATAGAACTCCTGCCCCAGCATAATGTTGCGAATAAACGATTCAACAGACGGCACCAAAGTGTCGGTAGCATCCCAACTGGCCCCACTCACATGCCATCGACCTGCCTTTACAAAAGCCTTCATCAGTTCGTATTCACGAGGATAATATTCCTTCATCCAAGCATATTTCACTCCACCTTCAAAATTAAAGATATAGTCGGGGTACTGGTTCAAAAGGAAAAGGTTCTGATTCAAGGTATTCCAAACATAATCCTTAATAGTAGTCTGAATGTCCCAGTTCCACTGCGTGTCCAAGTGGGCATCTGCCACCATGTACGCTTTTGCTTTCTTCGGTGCAACGGTCTGAGCCGATAATTGTCCTCCTGCAACGGCCAACATCACGGCTCCCGCTATCAGATGGGTCTTCCCCATCAGTATTCGTCTCTTTTTCATGGTTTTGTTATTATTGTTTTTTCGTAAAAGATAATGTCAATTCGATATAAACCACCGCATTCTTTGTTATAAATGTGCTGCCTCCTCTAACCGCAAACCGCTCTTTCACCTTCTCTCTTTAGCCTCCATCCGGCAACAATAGTTTTCTGACATGTGGAATGTTGGTAACAAAAATAGCCCATCCTTCACTCTCATACTGTACAGATTCGCGACATAGATATGTAAAAAGTCGTCTGTGGCATGATTTTATATATTTATGTCATAAATAGCATACATTTCCTACAGAATACAAACTACTTTTGTATATTGTAAAAATCCAAAAGCTAAGAACATGAAAAAACAATTCCTACTCTCGGCAGTTCTCTGCCTCTCACTGACCGCTTTCGGACAGAAAGTACATCAACTGGCCTCACCCAGCGGAAACATCCGCATCTCGGTGGAGCTGACCGATCAAATCCAATATGATGTAACCCAAGGAAATCAAACACTGATGGACAACTGTGTCATTGGTCTGGAAACTGCCAACCACCAGCTGGGCATCCATCCTAAACTAAACAAAGTAGTACGCCAAAATGTAAACGAGGAACTGACTCCCATCGTACCCCTGAAATTCTCTACTATAACCAACCGCTACAACCAATTGCTACTGAAGTTTAAAGGAGGCTATTCAGTAGAGTTCCGTGCCTTTGATGACGGATTCGCCTACCGCTTCCTTACTGACCTGAAAGGCGAGCAAGAAATAATGAATGAAATCCTCCGCCTGAACTTTGTGGATGATTGCCTGCTACATCTTCAGCAACCTGACGGCTTTAAGACTTCCTATGAAGAAGAATATCGCCACCAAACAAGCAGCGAGTGGAAAAACTCCAATCGCATGGCTCTGCTTCCCCTTTTAGCCAGCACACCCAAAGGTGACAAAATCCTCATGAGTGAAACCAATCTGACAGACTATCCCGCCATGTTTCTGAAAAACGATGGACAAGGCGGCATTACCGCCGTCTTCCCCCGTCTGCCTCTTGAATTCGGAGAAGACGGTGACCGCAGTCTCAAGATTCTGAAAGAAGCCAACTGCATAGCCCGTACCGCAGGCAAGCGCAGTTATCCATGGCGTTACTTCGTCATTACCGACGATGACCGCAAACTTATAGAAAACACTCTATCCTATCGCCTCGCTGAAAAGAATGTCATAGAAAACACCTCTTGGATTAAACCAGGACTAGCCAGCTGGGAATGGTGGAACGGAGCCACACCCTACGGCCCCGACGTGGACTTCAAAGCAGGTTGCAACCTTGACACCTACAAATACTTCATCGACTTCGCATCCCACTACGGCGTAGAATATATAGTAATGGACGAAGGCTGGGCCATGAACACCCGCAACCCCTATAAACCCAATCCCTCGGTAGACATACACGAACTCATCCGCTACGGCAAAGAAAAAAACGTAGGCATTGTGTTATGGCTCACTTGGCTTACGGTAGAAAACCACTTTGACCTATTCGAAACTTTCGAAAAGTGGGGTGTGAAAGGCGTAAAGATAGATTTCATGGATCGTAGCGACCAATGGATGGTAAACTTCTATGAACGCGTAGCACATGAAGCCGCCAAACACCATCTCTTCGTTGACTTTCACGGTGCTTTCAAACCTGCCGGATTAGAATACAAATACCCAAACGTACTCTCCTACGAAGGCGTAAGAGGTATGGAGCAAATGGGCGGATGCCGTCCCGACAACAGTGTCTATTTCCCCTTCATACGCAACGCAGTAGGAGCCATGGACTATACTCCCGGCGCCATGCTTAGCATGCAGCCTGAAGTCTACCATTCCGAACGTCCCAATTCTGCCAGCATCGGCACACGTGCCTATCAGATGGCACTCTTTGTTCTTTTTGAAACCGGCCTGCAGATGATGGCAGACAATCCTACCCTCTATTATCGCAACGACGAGTGTACACGTTTCATCACCCAAGTACCCCAAACATGGGACGAAACCATCGCTCTCGAAGCCAAAGCAGGAGAATATGCCATCGTGGCCAAACGCAAAGGAGAACAATGGTATATAGGAGGCATGACCAACAACCGCGAACGTGAACGGGTCTTTAACATCTCCCTTGATTTCCTGCAAGAAGGAAAAAATTATCTCATGACCTCTTTTGAAGACGGCATCAACGCTGACCACCAAGCCATGGACTATCGCAAGCAAGAACAATCCTTGAAGAAAGGCAACCATATCACAGTCCGTTTGGCACGCAACGGTGGATTCGCTGCGGTCATTCGCTAATCATATCCATACCTATCTGCTCCGTACAAATACATTTCTAAGGATACGGAGCAGATACAAAGCAAACTGTAAGCCTACAACTAAAGAAATATATTGCAAATATTGACTGTTTCCACCTTAAAATATATCTTTGCAACTTAAAATCAATACAACAAGCCACATGAAAGACATATACTGGAAAGGCCATACGATTTTATTGCTTATCAGCCTCTTATGCTGTTTTCCGGATTTTGTGTACGCTTACAGCCTACGGCAATTCTCCAATAAAAACGGTCTTTCCAATAGTGCCATCCAATCCCTTTACCAAGATAGCCAAGGTGTACTATGGATAGGAACATGCGACGGACTGAACGTGTTTGACGGCAACAATATCCACCTATATACGCCCGTTGATGTGTCACGCAACCTATTGTCAGGCAACATTATCAGCCAGATCGTAGAATCAGAGCCAGGCATACTGTGGTTACAAACCAACTACGGGTTAGACAGATTGGATACATACCGACAGACCTGCCGGACCTTTACCGAATTCAAGGACAACATCTTCTTGGCACGAAGCAAAAACAAGTGCATGTTAGTGCTGAAAGATGACGGAAATCTGTATCACTACCAACAAGAGAACCAGAAATTTCTCCAGTTAAACATCTCTTCCATGGATTTTAATAAAGTACTGTCCATGACCATTGATTCCAACAACCTGCTTTGGATATTCGCAACTGGAAACAACACTCGTTGCTATCGTCTGAACCACACGGGAAAAAGCGTGACACTGATTCCGGAAAAGCCATTTGGACATCACGGCTTGAAGCATGCCTTCATCGGAGAAGATTCAGCCTACTTCATTGATGAAACCTATGCCCTCTACGAATATAGTTTCAGCAACCGACAGTGTTACTACATTGCCGACCTGAAAGACGAAATAGAAAAACGAGGTGAAGTATCTTCCATCATCAAACGAGAAAATGACTTCTGTATCGGTTTCAAAAGCAGCGGCTTGATAGTACTGAAATATGAAGCAAACCAAAAGATTAAATACCGTATAGAATACACTGAAATACAGTCGGGCATCTTCTGTCTGATGAAAGACAAATTTCAAGATATCGTATGGGTAGCTACCGACGGAGAAGGGTTATACATGCTTTACAATGACACATTCACCATGACCAACACCCTGCTCAACACTCCCGCATATCAGGTGAACAACCCGGTACGCAGCCTTTACCTCGACCCACAGCAAACCTTATGGATAGGAACCAAAGGCAGTGGCATATTGCGTATACCGAATTATCTTGTCAACAATACACCCGAAAAACATGATCGTCTCATCACCGGTAACAGCACATTGACCGACAACTCCGTCTACTGTTTTGCACCCGGTGGAAAAGACCGACTTTGGATAGGTACGGAAAACGGAATCAATTATTATTCCTACTCTACCCACCAATTGAAAGAACTGGCGGTACAAGCCAATGGAACCAAAGTGAAATATGTGCACTCCATTGATCAAACCAATGACAGTACACTTTGGATTTCCACCGTGGGCGAAGGAATCGTAAAGGTGACACTAGAAAATCAGAGAAAAGATCCTATTGTGAAGCATGCTACACGGACTTTGGTGAGTAACGGACATATGGCATCAAACTATTTTTTCACCTCCTACCGTGAAAGCAGCTCTACGCTGTGGTTCGGGAACAGAGGGCTCGGAGCCTACCGCATTGATGTACGTACTGGAGAAATGGCACAGTTCCGCTTCAACAACTTGGTAAACAGCCAAACCGCCAACGATGTGTTCGCCATACACAAAAACGAGCAAGGCTACTGGCTGGGCACTGGATCAGGGCTTCTCCGCTTCTACTCAAACGAAGACGGAAACCCAGACAGCATCAGTGCAAAGCTCTACACCAACAGCACCGTACATGGTATCTTGGAGGACAACCGAGGCAATCTCTGGGTGAGTACCAATCAAGGATTAATGAGACTCAATCCCCAAGAACAGACCAAGCAGACCTACAACAACGGAAACGGACTGGCCGTGACCGAATTTAGTGATGGAGCCTTCTACAAAGACAATGCTACGGGAATCCTTTTCTTTGGAGGTGTAAACGGCTTCGTCACCGTGAAGCCCGATTCTTACATCACCACGGACTATATGCCCGAAATCAGCCTGAAAGGACTTTCCATCTTCGGTAAGGAATACAACCTGCATGACTTTTTACATTACAAAAACGGGAAGCCCGTGCTACAACTGGACTACAAACACAACTTCTTCCAGCTCAACTTCCGGATAACAGACTACATTAACGGAAACGACTATTTCTACTCCTATAAACTAAAGGAAGCAAGCGACCAATGGATAGAAAACGGAGTTTCACCCAATGCCATCTTCTCCAACCTTTCCCCCGGAGAATATACTCTGTTTGTGAAATACCGCAACAACATCAACGGTAAAGAAAGCCATCCGCAAGCCTTCACCATTTACATCGTTCCTCCCTGGTATCTCAGTACCTGGGCCTATGTGGGCTACTTTTTGTTAGGGTTACTATTATGTACAGGCATAGTCGCCTATGCATTCTATACCTACCGCCTGAAGCGGCAGCACATGATGAAGAAAATGGAACGACAGAAAAAAGAGGAAGTCTATGAATCAAAACTACGCTTCTTCACCAACATCACCCACGAGTTTTGCACCCCCCTCACCCTGATTCAGGGACCGTGCGAGAAGATACTCACCCACAAGGAGACAGATATCTACACGCACCGCTACGCCAAGATGATTCAGCAAAATGTGGAAAAGCTGAATGGTCTCATTGTGGAATTGCTGGAGTTCAGAAGACTGGAAACGGAAAACAAAATGCTCTCCATACAGCCGCAACCTGTTTCCGAAAAGTTAAGGGACATCGCCGAATCCTTCGGTGACATGGCGGAAAACAGAGAAATGAACTACTGCCTTGACATAGCCCCCGAACTGACATGGAACACCGACCTGAGCTGCTTCAACAAAATAGCCGGAAACCTCATATCCAACGCTTTCAAGTACACACCCGACAAGGGGAACATCAGCGTAACATTGTACACGAAAAACGAACGTCTTATTTTGAAGATAGCCAATACCGGCAAAGGCATCACACCGGAAAATCTCGGAAAGATATTCGACCGCTATAAGATTCTCGACTCCGTGGAGATGAACGGCAAAAACTCAAGAAACGGACTGGGGTTGGCCATCTGCAAAAACATGGTGACCCTGTTGGAAGGAGACATAAACATCGAAAGCACACCGGGCGAACTGACCACCTTCACTGTAAGCCTTCCCTCGCTCCCCCCAAACGGACAAGAAGTACCGCAAACTGCATACGAAGCGGCTTCTCCAAGCATTCCCACCGAAGAAGTGCAAGAATTGCCCGAAAAATACACCCAAGAATTCGACGCAAACAAGCAGACGGTCATGGTGATAGATGATGACCCTTCCATGCTGTGGTTCGTATCCGAAATATTCACAGAGAAATACAACGTACTCTCTTTCAATAATGCCCAAAAGGCATTAGACAGCCTGGAGCAACGACAGCCAGATCTCATCATCTCAGACGTGATGATGCCCGATATAGATGGGTTATCCTTCACCTCCACCATCAAGCAACACAAGCTGTGGAGCCATATTCCCCTAATCCTGCTCTCAGCACTGCATCACGAAGACGACCAAGTAAAAGGACTGGAATCGGGGGCGGATGCCTATGTCACCAAGCCTTTCAATGTGAAATATTTGGAAAAGATGGTCTATCATCTCATCCGCCGCGAAGAAAACCTGAAGGAATATTATAGTTCGGCACTCAGCACCTTTACCTGGAAAGAAGGAAGCTGCTTGCACAAAGAAGAACAAGAATTCTTAGAGAAAATGACAGAAGTCATTGAAAAGAACTTAGCCAATCCAGACCTGCAAGTAGAACTTTTGAGTAAGGAAATGGGCTACAGCAGCCGGCAGTTCTACCGCAAACTGAAACCACTTACTGACAAATCGCCTGCCGACATCATCAAAGAATACCGCCTCTCCACGGCGGAACGCTTGTTAGTCTCCAGCAACTTCACCATCGAAGAGCTGATGGACCGCACGGGATTCACCAACCGAAGCACTTTCTATAAAGCTTTTTCACAACGTTACGGAATGCCACCCCGTCAATACTGCGAACAGCAAAAGAAGAACGTGAAGGAAGGACAGGAAATCACTAATACTTAATCATCTTATACCATCTGTATTTATGAAAAGAAGCTCTTTTTTGAGTATCGCATTCACCGGGCTGCTTGCTACCGCAACAGCACAAACTCACGAACAACCCGAATGGAATGACCTGAACATTTCGGGAGTGAACAAAGAAACGGCATGCCAAACCGCTATTCCCTTTGCCGACGAAGGACAAGCCCTACGCCTGAGCATCGAGGAATCCCCCTATTATCAAACTCTGAACGGTACATGGAAATTCCATTGGGTGGCCGATCCCGAAAAACGGCCGAAGGATTTCTTCAAGCCCAACTACGACGTAAGTGGCTGGGATAACATCAAAGTGCCCGCCACATGGCAGATAGAGGCTGTACGCCATAATAAGCCCTGGGACAAGCCTTTGTATTGTAATACCATTTACCCTTTCTGTGATTACAGTAAAGGAGTACAATGGCCCAACGTCATCCAACCTCGCCCGGCAGACTATACTTTTGCCAACATGCCCAATCCCGTAGGCAGTTACCGACGTGAATTCACTTTGCCCACATCTTGGAAGGACAGAGATGTATTTATTCGCTTCAATGGAGTGGAAGCAGGTTTCTATCTTTGGTTGAACGGTAAAAAAGTGGGCTATTCAGAAGACAGCTACTTACCTGCCGAGTTCAATCTGACTCCCTATTTACAAGAAGGAAAAAACACATTGGCAGTTGAAGTGTACCGTTTCACCGATGGAAGTTTTCTTGAATGTCAAGATTTCTGGCGGTTCAGCGGTATCTTCCGCGATGTATTCCTATGGTCAGCACCACGCACGCAAATTAGGGACTTCTTCTTCCGAACCGACTTGGACGGAGATTATCGTAATGCTACAGTTTTTTTGGACGTGGAAATCACCGGTAAGAAAAGTTCTGCCGAACTCATAGTGAAGCTCTCCGACACAGAAGGAAAGGAAGTGCTATCACGCACTATCCACGCCACAAAAATAGGTAGTACCCATCTGGAATTCGATGTGAAGAACCCACTGAAATGGACAGCCGAAACACCCAGCCTCTACAACCTGACCCTGACCCTAAAACAGAAAGGAAAAGTGACAGACCTACGTAGTGTAAAGGTAGGCTTCCGCGAAATAGAGTTTGCCAAAAACGGACAACTGCTGATTAACGGCAAACCCACTCTTTTCAAAGGTGTCAACCGCCACGATCACAGCCCATTGAATGGCCGTACCGTCTCCAAAGAAGAGATGGAAAAGGACGTACAACTAATGAAAGCGCTGAACGTAAATGCTGTCCGTACCTCCCATTACCCCAACAACCCTTACTTTTACGACCTATGCGACCGCTATGGCATCTATGTATTGGCAGAAGCCAATGTAGAGTGCCACGGCGAAATGCGTCTCTCACACGAGCCACAGTGGGAAAAATCATTCACCGAGCGCAACGAGAACCAAGTGAAACGTTTCCGTAACCACGCTTCCATCGTAATGTGGTCCATGGGCAACGAATCGGGAAACGGAAACAACTTCTCCACTGCTGAAAAGGCCATCAAACGTTTGGATACTACCCGCCCCACCCACTACGAGGGAAACAGTTCCTTCTGCGACGTGACCAGTTGCATGTACCCAAGTGTGGACTGGCTGGAAAACGTAGGCCGTGAACGATTGGAGAAAATACAAAAGGGCGAGATCGTGAAACCTCACGTAGTATGCGAGTATGCCCATGCCATGGGAAATTCCATAGGAAACTTCAAGGAATACTGGGAAACCTACGAACGCTATCCGGCACTCATCGGAGGTTTCATCTGGGATTGGGTGGACCAAAGCCTGCGTATGCCCACTCCCGACGGCAAAGGCTTCTACATGGCCGTAGGCGGTGACTTTGGTGACAAGCCCAACGACGGTAACTTCTGTACCAACGGCGTCATCTTCTCCGACCGTACATTATCTGCCAAATCCTATGAAATGAAGAAGATACATCAACCCATCCGCATAGAAGCATTAGGGAATGGCAAATATAGAATCAGCAACAAGCGATTCCATGCCAATATGGAAGACCTCTACGGGAGATACGAAATAACGGAAGATGGAAGGACCGTCTGCTCAGGCAATCTGGAAGATTTGAAGCTGGAAGCACAGGCAAGCAAAGTCATCACCCTGCCAGACATACCCGCAACGAAGGTACCCGGAGCAGAATACTTTATCAATTTCAGTTTCTGCCAAAAAAGAGATACCGAATGGGCAAAAGCCGACTACGAGGTAGCCACCGAACAATTCAAGCTATCAAGCAGCGAGAAACCTATATTCGTACCCGAAAAAGGAAACATCAATCTAAACGAAACTGCCGACGCATTGGTGGTGAAAGGTGAACGTTTTGAAGCTGTCTTCTCCAAGGAAGAAGGAACTTTATCGGCATATACATTGAATAATATCCCCCTGATAAGTAAAGGACTCGAACTGAACCTCTTCCGTGCTCCCACCGACAACGATAAACAGGTAAGTGGCGATTGGCAACGCAAAGGCCTTTACCAGCTGCAAGCGGAAACCGGCAAATGGGAAACCCACCAAGAGGAGGACAGAATAACCCTGCACATCCGGAACTGCCACAAAGGCAAACTCGGCTTTGAGTATCGCACAGAAATGGAATACACCGTAAATGCCGACGGTTCCATCATGGTGAACAGCGTCATCATGCCGGTATCCGACGGCGAAATCATTCCGCGCGTGGGCTATCGGATGGAACTGCCCGAAGGCTTCGAGCGTATGCGCTGGTATGGACGTGGCCCATGGGAAAACTACACAGACCGCAAGGAGGCCACTCCAATAGGCGTATACGAAAGCACAGTATCGGACCAATGGGTGGACTATGTAAAGCCTCAGGAGATGGGCAACCACGAAGAGGTGCGCTGGATTTCCATCACCAACGCCGACGGTATGGGCTTCGTGTTCGTGGCAGGCGGCCAAATGGCGGCTTCCGCCCTGCATGTCAGAGCGCAAGACATGGCAGACCCCGACCATCTGCAAAAACTGATTCACAAATACGACATCCCGATGCGCAAGGAGACAGTTCTTTGCCTCGATGCCCACAACCGTCCCCTGGGCAACGCAAGCTGCGGCCCTGGCCCGATGAAGAAATACGAACTGCAAGCAGCTCCCGTAGCATTCGGCTTCATCATGATGCCTCTGGAAAGAAGCTACACGCAAAGCGAGCTTACCAGGAAAGCGCGTGTACAGATGCCTGCCTGCATGCCCGTAATGGCAGAGCGCGACAACAACGGCTATCTGCAAATGAGTACCGGAACTCCGGAAGCCACCATCTTCTACAGCCTTGACGGCAACGGATACCGGGAATACACGGCACCGTTCGAGTTCATCGACGGTGGAAAGGTACAGACATACGCTGTTTCCGAAAAGTTGGGCAAGAGCCTTGTCACCACTGTGGAACTACCCATATTCGTAGACCACTCGGCATGGAAGATAGTCTTCTCCAGCAGCGACAGCCAAGGAGAAGAGGCGCAAAACGCCATCGACGGAGACCCTTCCACACATTGGCACACCCGCTGGCACGAACCCGTTCCGGAGTTCCCTCACAGCATTGTGGTAGACATGGCTTCCCTGCTGGTAGTGGACAAGTTCATCTACACGGCGCGACATTCCAATGACAACGGCCACGTCAAAGACTACGAGCTAAGCTTCAGCAAAGACGGAAAGAATTGGGAAGGCACCGTCAAAGGCACATTCTCCAATCTGACGTCCGCCCAAACCATAACATTGGAAACACCCGTCACCGCCCGTTACTTCAAATTCATCCCCTTGTCCGAAATGCACGGCAGGAAGTGGGCTTCGGCAGCCGAACTGGACGTAAGCATCCTGAAAAACATCAGCGGAGCATCCCAGAGACAGACAGTGGTCTCCGCAGACAGCGATGCGGACAACAGCATGAAGCTGGCGGCAGACGGTAACATAAACAGCTATTGGCACACGGTACACAACCAGTTCTACATAGCCCCCTACCCCCATGAGGTGCATCTTGCCCTATCCCAAGAAGCCACAGTAAAAGGCATCCGCTACACTCCGCGGCAAGACAGCGAAGAAGGACGGATAGCTTCCTACGAAGTATATACAAGCAAGGACGGACAGAATTGGGGCAAACCGATTGCTTCCGGCACTTTCGCCACGGGCAAAGCAACGCAAACCGTAGAATTCGCGCCCTGCCGGGCACGCTATGTGAAACTATCGGGATTATCGGCGCATGACAAAGGTCAGAAGGCTGCCGTAGCAGAACTGGAAATAATCCTGGAAGAATAATCTTAGAGAAAAAACTATTAACCATGGAGTTTCAAGGCTTGTGCAAAAACTTGTACAAGTCCTGAAATTCCACGTTTTCTCCTATAAGTAAAAATCACTTTCCCTTCACTATCCGCTTAATATCATTCAGCTTGTTCAGCGCCTCCAGCGGCGTCAAGTTATTCACATCCAGATTCAGTATCTCATCGCGTATCTGGCACAGCACCGGGTCGTCGAGCTGAAAGAAGCTGAGCTGCATACCACCGCGTGTCTCTCCCACTTCCACCATCGGTTTGCTGGAAATCCCCTGCTGGCGGTTGTCTGTTTCCAGTTGTTTCAGAATGTCATTGGCACGCTTCACGATGCTTTTGGGCATACCCGCCATTTTGGCTACATGAATACCGAAGGAGTGTTCGCTGCCACCGCGCTCCAATTTGCGCAGGAAGATGACTTTGTTATCTATCTCCTTCACCGAAACGTTGTAGTTCTTAATACGCTTGAAGCTTTTCTCCATCTCGTTCAACTCATGGTAGTGCGTGGCAAACAAGGTGCGTGCCTTCGCCTTTGGATGCTCATGGATATGCTCCACAATCGCCCAGGCGATGGAAATACCGTCGTACGTAGAAGTACCACGTCCCAGCTCGTCGAACAGCACCAGGCTGCGGGGAGAAAGGTTGTTCAAGATATCCGCCGCCTCGTTCATCTCCACCATAAAGGTAGACTCGCCCACGGAAATATTATCGCTGGCACCCACACGGGTGAATATCTTATCCACCAAACCGATATGGGCACTCTCCGCAGGCACGAAACTGCCGATTTGAGCCAGTAGCGTAATCAGCGCCGTCTGCCTCAGCAAAGCGGACTTACCCGCCATGTTGGGACCCGTAATGATGATAATCTGCTGCGTCTGGCTGTCCAGCATCACATCGTTGGCAATATACTTCTCGCCGATGGGGAGCTGCTTCTCAATGACCGGATGCCGTCCCTGATGGATTTCCAGCACATCGTCGTCGGCAATGACGGGGCGTATATAGTTGTTCTCGCGCGCCGCTGTGGCAAAGGAGAGCAGGCAGTCCAACCGTGCTATCTGGTTCGCATTGATTTGAATGGCAGGAATGAACTCGCTCAAAGATTGTACCAGCTCTGCATAGAGTTGTGTTTCCAGTACCAGTATCTTGTCCTCCGCGCCGAGAATCTTCTCCTCGTATTCCTTCAATTCCTGGGTAATATAGCGCTCGGCATTGGCAAGGGTCTGCTTGCGTATCCACTCTGCCGGCACCTTGTCCTTATGCGTGTTGCGCACCTCGATGTAGTAGCCGAAAACATTGTTGTAGCCTATCTTCAAACTGGGAATCTCTGTCAGTTCGCTCTCGCGCTGCTGTATCTGCAACAGATAATCCTTGCCGGAGTAGGCAATCCGGCGCAACTCGTCCAGCTCGGCACTGACACCGGATTTGATGACACCTCCCTTATTAATCAATAACGGCGGGTCATTGTCTATCTCCCGGTCAATACGGTCGCGGATAGACTGGCAGATATTCAACTGCTCGCCTATATGATTCAAGCTGGCATTATCGGCATCCATGCAAGCTGCCTTGATGGGTTCTATCGCCTGCAAAGCCACCTTCAACGCCACCACCTCACGCGGAGAGACACGCCCTACCGCCACTTTGGAGATGATGCGTTCCAAGTCGCCAATCAAATGCAACTGCTCTTCTATCAACTCTTTGAAATCGGGCTGGCGGAAAAAGTATTCCACCACATTCAGCCGCTCGTTAATCGGCTGCACGTCCTTCAACGGGAATACCAGCCAGCGTTTCAGCAGGCGGGCACCCATCGGGCTGATGGTCTTGTCTATCACATTCAGCAGACTACTGCCACCGTCGTTCATCGACCCCATCAACTCCAGGCTGCGCACCGTGAACTTATCCAGGCGGACATACTTATTCTCCTCGATGCGTGCCAGCGAAGTGACATGCCCTATCTGCGTATGCTGCGTCATGATGAGGTATTGCAGGATGGCTCCCGAAGCGATGATACCGTTCTTGAGATGCTCCACACCGAAGCCTTTCAAGTTCTTCACCTCGAAATGCTTCAGCAGCTTTTCGCGAGCAGATGTCTCGGTAAACACCCAGTCGTCCAACTCGAAGGTGAAGAACTTGCTGCCGAAGTTTCCTTCGAACATCAGCCGCTTGCCACGCTCGAAAAGCACCTCTTTGGGGGCAAAGTTGTTCAGCAGCTTGTCCACATAGTCGAAAGGTCCTTCCGCCGTCAGAAATTCGCCCGTAGATATGTCCAGGAAAGCCACACCGCAGGCACCCTTACCGAAATGCACGGCAGCCAGGAAGTTGTTCTCCCGGTAGTTCAGCACATTGTCGTTGATGGAAACTCCCGGCGTCACCAGCTCCGTGATGCCGCGCTTCACCAGTTTCTTCGTCAGCTTCGGGTCCTCCAACTGGTCGCAGATGGCCACACGCTTGCCGGCACGTATCAGCTTGGGCAGATAGGTGTCGAGCGCATGATGCGGGAAACCCGCCATTTCGATGGTTTTCCCCTTGCCATTGGCACGTTTGGTCAAGGTAATACCGAGGATTTCGGACGCGACGACGGCATCGGTGGAATAGGTTTCATAGAAGTCACCACAACGAAACAGCATGACAGCATCGGGATGCTTTGCCTTCAAGTCGAGGAACTGCTTCATCATCGGGGTAAGGACAATATCTTCGTGCATACAAGTCTTTAATTTTTAATTTCCAAAGCTTTGAGCCAAGAGAGCAGGAAATCGTCAAGTAAGACCCAAAACTTAATGTGACAAAGATAATTCTTTTTTAGAAAACAGCCACGGAGAGGCTTCAAAACCTTAGCAAGCCTTAACAAAGAGACGCATTTTCCTAAAACATGTTATAAAACAGTCTTTTTTATTTGCTTTATTTGGAGATAAGCAAAAGGTTCGTACCTTTGCAATGTGTTTTTCATAGTATTAGATTTAAGGTTAACAAAGGTTGG
>OGNP01000130.1_pt1 | contig 50937 bp, 65 predicted proteins | sample 1573531 | NCBI WGS metagenome assembly OGNP01 (sample SAMEA2581984, study PRJEB24529) | metagenome | biome: Human gut stool | place: China | collected 2011 | reverse complement strand
GTGGAAGTGTATTGCGAAGAGGGTGCAAAGGCTTTCGTCTATCTGCACGGCGGCAGGGTCAGAAAGACGCGAGGTGATGTCACAATTAGAGAAAAACACAAGGAGAAGGAAGAATGAAAAGAAGTAGTGGTGAGGCGATAGATTCGCTGTACGGGCAGTTGAAGGCGTTGAGTGCAGACGCGAAGTACGGCTTTGGTATGTACAGAACAGACTGGGGTAAGGTAAACAGCGAGAGCTGGAACAGGCTCCTGGTGGGCTTTTGCAAGAGTATCAGGGAACTTGCCAAGGACTGCCCTGTAAAATATTTTGCAGGAGCGTTCTATACGTTCAACGGAAAGATATACGAGGTGGTGGAGCCGATTGTTGTGGAGCAGGCTTACCAGTTGCTTATGGAGGACTTGTTCATAGCACCCGTGCTCGGTCGTTCCACAATCAGAAAAGAGTCGTTCATCGACACCATCAAGAACTACAACGTGCTTGTTCCGCAGTTCGACGTTGTGGCGTTCGCCAACGGTGTTGTTGACTTCGGTCTTGCGCGTGTGGCTCCTACGGCGATGCCATTCTCTCCGCATTATCATGTGACTTACTATCATCCGTACAACTTCGATCCGAAAGCGAAGTGCAAGAAATGGGAGAGATTCCTGCTTGATGTGCTGCCCGACAAGGACTCGCGTGACATCTTGCAGATGTTCATGGGACTCGGCTTGGTGCAGCGCGGCGACGCATACAACCCGTATGAGGGAAAGATGTCCGACAAAATAGAGCTGTGCCTTATGCTTATCGGTAGCGGAGCAAACGGAAAGAGTGTGATATTCGAGGTTATGTGCGCCCTGTTCGGCAAAGACCGCATATCAAAAATGGACTATGCGGAACTTACCGCTGACGGTGACGAGGGCATGAGAGGGCGCTACCCTATCCGTAACGCCATCTTCAACTGGTCTTCCGACTCAGACCCGAAGAAGTTCGGACGCAAGAATACGGGCATGTTCAAGAGGCTTGTGAGCGGAGAGCCCGTACCGTACAGAAAGCTGGGCGAGAACGTACTGGAGTCAAAGAGCCTTCCATACCTCATCTTCAATCTCAACGAGCTTCCGTTCCCCGAGGATGTTACCCTCGGCTTTATCCGACGCTTGCAGTACGTCAGCTTTGACGTTACCATCCCGAAAGAGAAGCAGAACCCTCGTCTTGCTGCGGAGATTATCAAGGAGGAGCTTTCAGGTGTGTTCAACTGGGTTCTTAAAGGCGAGCGTATGTTGAGAGAGCGCAAGTTTCAGTTTCCGTCTGCGGAAGGTTCGCGCAAGCAGCTTATCCTTTCATATCTCGGCACACAGCCCGTGCTGGCATGGCTCAAGGCGTATGAGATACGCTGTGACAAGGGAACGAAGGGCGAGATACCAGTTTGGATAAACGCCAAGACGCTGTACGACAGCTTCAGACAGTTCTGTGAGGATAACAATCTTGAGGAAAAGGAGATACCGTCACAGCAGAAGTTTGGCAGAGTGATGTGGAACTCCTGCAAGTTCTACAAGAAGCGCACGCCAAGCGGAGTTATCTACGAGACATACGGCATCACGGAAGCAGACCTTGCGGAGCACTTCCTCATATCCAACATGAAGAGCGCGGAAGAGACGCAGGAATACAGCTTTATCAAGGACGACCTGCCTGCAAAGAAAGAAGAGTAAACAGAGATAGTTATGGAAGAGTGTATCATTAAAATCATCGAAGATAAGTATGCTCTCGAAATGGGCCTGCGTATCATCATGGAGACGGCAGAAAGAAAGGCACTTCCAGAAGAGGTTTTTCTGCCGACCTTCAATGACAGTTTGATTGAAGAAACGTTCATGGCGACGCTTGAAAAGGTTGCCGGCAAGAAGTACAAGTAGAAACAGGAATAGCCTTGCAGTAATCTCTTTGCTGCAAGGCTATTCCTGTATTTATTTATCTTTCTTGTTTTTATAAAGAAGGCAATTTTTGCACGAAGTGGGATAGTTGATTGGTACATAGTAGTGAACCGTATTGTTCTCCACATCTATCTCATCCTGCTTGATTTTGTTATAGTCCGCCTCAAGCGACACAATCTTCAGCCAGTCAGGAGAGCCTTTCTTGGCTTTCTTTTCAGCAGCTACCAGCTTGCGCAGAATGGATTCCTTTGAAGTTTCCTTTGCAAGTTCCTCTGCGGTTATCTCGTCGTTCCTTGGCGAGTTTGTGCCCTGTACATCCGCGATGCGCGCCTGAACTGAGTCGAGTGCTTCGAGCTTCTCAATCTCGCGAAGCAGTTCGGCTTTGGCCCAGTTTAGGCCCTGGCCTTGGAAGGCTACATTCCAAGCGTCGCCTTTACCCCACCCTGCCGCACGCAGGTCGGCATATATAAGATATGAAATATCCGCCATGTTGTACTGCTTTTTCAACTTGTACATATAGGCAGACAATGTGTATTCTGACATAATTACTCCTCCTCTTTTTTGTAAACAAATTTAACATAGCAAACGCACCTGTAGTGCAGTGGCGGGAACGGGTCTCCGAAGTGGTGCAGATACATCGTCTCATCATCGCAGTGCGCGCATGGATACGAACTTCCTCGAAAGATATAGTAGCCTATCGCCCCATGTTCCTTGCCGTACTGCTGTTCGGCTCTGCCCCATGCGACGGCGACCATTTGTCGCGCGTTGCGGGCAATGTTCTGGTACGCCGAATGAAATACACCCTTGCCGTATGAAGGCGTGGCGATGTTTATATCCTCCTTTCTTGCCTTCGTGATTACGGACGTGGTGTATGGGTCTTTATATCCAGTACGTATTGCGGACATGAGCTGCGAGTCAGTGTATTTCATCAATACGCCGGCCTTGCACATACGCACCATGTCCTCCGCAAAGTTTTTCAGATAACTGGTGGTTCGCTCCATTGATGTCCTGCCGAACACCTTTGACACAAGAAAGGCTTCCGTGCTCTCCGTGCCGATATTCAATATCGAGCACGCGGTCTTTGCGCAGACGGCGATGTCACTTTCTATTCCGTCAGCAACGCCTAACGCAATGCGCTGTGAGGCCGCAATAAACCCATTCTCGTTTGTCAGTGTCGCTCCCCTCCTATATTTGGAAGCGAGCGACGCTATCTCACGGGCAACCTTAAACAGTCGCTTCTGTACGCGCGACTCGCAGGCTATCTGCGCTTTGGTTCTATTAAGTGCGTATTCCTGTGACTCCATAAATTACTTTCTTAGATTCTTATCCCAGTTATTGCGTCCAGGATAATTGCCGTTCTCGTCCCATGCCTTGTCAGACCTCTTCGGTCTGCCTTTTTTGCCGCGACCTGTGTTGATGTCGTCGCCAGGCTGCTGATTGTTAATTTTTGCAAGTGCTTCCTCCTGCTCGATGTTGTTCTCGACCTGCGCCTCCTGGCGTTGGATGTCGATGAGCAAGTCCTGCTGGTCTTCCTCTTTCTGCTCGCGCATGATACGAGTAAACTCGTCGTTCTTCGAGAACTTGGAATTGCGCTCAGAAGCAGTCTGCTTCGAGAGGAATTTGTTCTGAACCGCAGTGGCCAGGTTAGTGATAAGCTCAGTGTCGTTCTGATGGATATAGCTCTCAATCCACGCATTAACTGGCAGTGCGACCATTGAGGCCATGCAGTTGTTCTCCGTTCCGATACCAAACTTAGTTATACGCACCAACTGGTCGAGGAATGGCTGCAATCTCTGCGCGTCGTTCATGGCAGCTTCGAGGGCCGGAGAATACAGCAGCTTGATTGCAACGCCCGGCAGGTCTCCCGATTTGAGTTCGGGCGGCTTTACGGTAAACGAAAGCTCGTAAATAAGATCATAAGACTTGTTGAGCTGTGTAGCGAAGGCGTTTGATGCGTCCGTGCCGTTGAGGAACTCCGCCCTGCCGTTCGTGTCGGTAATCATGATCGTCTTAGCAGCTCCGTTGGCGTCTCCCTTTATCTCAATCTCATCGCCCTCGCCGGTAAGCGTAAGTATCGGGAAGGCATACGCCTTGTTGTTCTCGCAGAGATACGAGAACGCTTCCTCATAATCCTCGATATTGCGCTGTACGGCAGACCAGCAAGGGCCGTCCTCGTTACGGGCGTATGCTACAGGTATGAACGGGAAGCCGTGTCGTTTCTCCTCGACGCAGGCATATTCGGACGCGCCGAAGATTGACGCAATCTTTCTGACTACGTTTTTCGCTGTGCCTCCCGACAAATCTTTCTTCAATCGGTAGAACTTATCCTTATCCCATGCTTCAATCCACTCGATGCGCTCCTCTCCTTCTTCGTCGTAGTCCACATACTTGCGTGCAAACGCAATCAGTTCGCCGGTAAGCGGGTCGTATCTCGGAAACAGTGTATCGCCACGGTCGAACGAGAGTGTTCTCGTTCCGAATTTGCCGTCGCCGTCGAAATAGCCTACAATGGCACAGTCTGCAACCTTCATATATGCGGATACCGCCTCGAAGAAGCGTATTTCCATATCGTGCATGAGCCATCCCTTCCTGTATTTCGTGAGCAGCTCTTGTAGTTTCTCTTCGCTACCTTCTTCGGTTCCCTCCGCAAGCTCGAACTGAATGTCATTACCAGTCACATGAAGAACGTGCTTGGTCCAAATCACCTGCTGGAAGGCAAACGCGGTGCGCTGAATTTTCTGCACGCACCAAAGTCCAGTCTCGGGGTTCTTCTTCCAGATGTCGGGATATTGCTGCGGGTCGCAAATCCTGTGCCCTGACGGATAGAACTCGCGCAAGAAGTCCTGCTGTGTTTTGATGTTGCGGTACAGCACATCCGCAGGCATACAAGGGTCTTCGTTCTCGGAAAACTCACGGTCGATAATTCCGTGTTTCATATAACCCTTCGGGGTTACTTCATAAAACGGCTTTCGGACGAGCAGTTCCCGCACGTCCTTTACATTGTTCAAAGCATCCATAGTCCTTTTATCTTTTTGTGTTTCTTTTTAGTTAAGCTGAAAATCATTATGTACAGCCATGACTCGAAGAAGTCGGGCGAGTGTCCTACATAGCGTTTAGCCATCTTCTTAGGCAGCAGCTTGAAGCCCCTGTCGTCGCTGTTGTCGTCGCGGCGCAGCATCTTTCTCTCCTTCTGTAAAATCTGACGCAGCGGCACCTTGTCAAATCCGTCTCCCGAATACTTGCGCTCAAGCAGCGAAGACTCTATCGAGATTTGTTTTTCCTTTATCATCTTGTAGAACAGGAAGGCGCATTGTGATTTAAGGTCTTTGTACAGGAACTTGATGCCCTTTTCTTCCTGGTGTGTCATAGCGACAGGTGCTGCCTGGTTGTTGAACGGTACGGCATCGGCAAAGAAACCTTTGAAATACTGACCGATACCCTGCAAGTCGTAAGTAAAGTTGCACTCCTCCACTCCCCATTCACGCAGCTTCGCCTTCACCGCAGATACGAGCGTTTGAGAGTCGAGGCGCATTACTACAAGGTCTTTGCAGTGCCATCCCTCCCACAGCCACATCACAAAGTTGTCGCCGCCGGTGAAGGCAATGTCGGCGGATGCGCGCCGCACCCCATCTCCGACCTGTACGGCATTGTCGAATATTTCTTCGAGGTCTGCCATCTTTATCATGTCGTCGCCTGCGGACTTCCAGTTCCAGTTGGCTTCGAGGTCGCGCATACGTTGCTCCTCGTCCTGTTGTGCAAGGTTGGCGAGATATGATGCGTCGGTAGAGATAAGTTTGATGTTTTCCGATACGTCGGCACGAATGAATGTGGCGGATTTGATGAACATTTCGAGCTTGGTATATCCGAGTTCGGCATAGCTTTCTTTCCACAGCTTATCTATGATACCTCCGCATTGTTCGTAAACCTCCTCTCGCGTATCTCCCCAATAGATTGAGTCGGGAGTATCTCCGTCCATGAAGCAGTAGCGTATGACTCCGTCACGCTCGGGGATAATGTATCCATCCTCGTCTACCCACCAGTCTATGAATTTGCGCACCCACGACTCAGGATCAGGGTTGCACGTTATCCAGAAGCGGTTGCGGATTTGCGAGGCGTTACGGTTGTTGGTAAGCAGATACTTGAACTTCTTGTACGGACACTGGGTTCCCTCGTCGATGCACACGTATGCGAACTGACGGCCCTGGAAGCGGGTCTTGAAGTCCTGGTACGAGCCTGCGTAGTATGAGAATTTTAGCCATCCTCCGTTGGTGAAGTTCCACGTCATATCATTCTGCGACTTGTTGTATGTGCCGAACTGCGAGAAGAGCTTGTACGAGTCCGTTACAAGCGATTGAAGGTCATCCTTCTCGTTACGCAGGATTGTTGCATGGAAGTCTGGATTCTTAATGTCTTTCAGTACCTCCATGAGAGAAGAGAAGGATTTGGAATTGTGGGTGACGATGAAGTCTTCGACTACAAACAGTGCATCCGGGTTGTCTACTGCAATACAGCAACAATCCCTCTTTCCGATTTTCTTGCAGCTTACGATACGCCTTACAAGTTCCTTTTTCTTATAGTTGAACCTAACCGGCCATTTCTTTTTCGCTGTTTTTCGCACATAACACACCGAACCTAAACTATCAACCAAATACTTAAAGTCGGTAGCCTGCTTGGAAGTGCGGTATTTTTTGCACCAATACTCGCCGCTCTTTCTTCCCGTATTACTGATAAGTCTTTCGAGTGTAGACATTCTTTCACTGATAGAAGCGAGTCCGTAGCTTTCATCAAATTCCACTGGCTTGACGCACGGAATGGTTATGTCGTATCCGTCGGTGATATATTTCTCAATCTCACAAGCGAGATGAGGCATACACCGCCTGTTTCCGTCAATGTAAACGTTCCAAATATGGTCGTCAGAGCAAGTTATCTTCGCTCCGTCGGATAGTGTAATCTCGTAACAATCTCTTTTCGGATAAGCGAGGAGTCCCAAAACACGATGTCCTTTCCCGTCCGAACCGATTACGGTATCCCCATATTTCAGCTCTTTGATTTTAACGAAGCCCTTGGACGTTAAAACCATCGTATTTTCATCGAGCGGACCGCCTCGCGAGCCTCCGACTATCTTAATATCAGCATCAATGGCAAGCATACGCTCCTGTCCGCCACGTTGAGCGATAATCTTCAACCTGTCGGGATGCTTCTTGTCTTTATCTCTTAGTGATTGAATGTACTCTTGAGTGTAAATAGGCTCTCCGTTATCCAATTTCAACCCTGAAAAACAACTTTTCTGCATATATATACAAAATATTTATGCAAATATATCGAAAATATTTGGTTAATTGTATATTTATTCATATTTTTGCGAAAGAAAACGTATATTTATACATTAATGGTAGAAGAACTACCGGAAACCAACACAAAAACTTTTATATATGACAGTAGAAGAACTGCTTTCATTGGTGAACAAGGAGGTTGATACCACCAAGTTCAAAGCACTTAGCCAGAAGACCATTAACGAAGAACTTAATGACGTACTGGATGAATTTGGTGACGACGAGGCTGCGAACGCCAAGATAGTTACCAAGGTGGCAAACCGACTCAAGCGCATGGACGGCAATCTGCACAAGAATGTCTCTGACGAGATTAAGAAAAGCAGAGAGGAAGCTGAACGCAAGAAGAAGGAAGAGGAGGAGCGCAACGGCAAGAAGGAAGAGGAAGACAAGTCTGACGACAAGTACGACAAGCTGCTCGCAAAGCTCGAAGCCCTCGAAAAGGCTAACGAGGAGCGCGACAAGAAGGCATCAAGAGCCGCTACAATCGAAGCGGTCAGAAAGGGCTTGAAGGATAAGTTTGACAAGGCAAAGCTCGAACTTAACGATTTCTTTCTTGACACAGCAATCTCCAAACTTGAAATTCCCGACCATGATGCCGATGTAATCGACCTGGTTTCAAAGGCAGAGGGTATTTACACTACCGACTTCAAGCGTGCTACAGGCAACACTGCTATACCGCACAAGGGCAGCGGCTCTTCTTCTGGCGGCGGCAAGACAATCCGTGACGACGAGTGGGATGACATCATCGAACCGAAAGAAAAGTAAACATTTTAATTTTTAAGGTAAAAAGTTATGGATAACAACAAGGATTACTACGGACAGATGATGGCGCAGGGTGCAGTCAATGCTACTGGCGCTGTAATCTTGCAGTCAGAAATGACTATCGGCGGTCAGCGTCATGTGTTTGTTGACCTGCCTGGCGCCGTTAAGGAAGCGTTCCGTCGCCCTCCGATTGGCGGTGTCCTGAAAAACCCGTTCCCTGGCCCAGCCAAGATTTATGCCGGCGACCTCATCGAGCACAGCCTCGGTTTTGCGGACAACAGCGGCGGCACAATCAAGGTGCTCAAGAGCTATGAGGTGGCTAAGGCTACCACTGCTGCTACGGATACAGCCATCTACATCACACGCGACGGCTATCACCACATTCCGTTTGTGGGTGACAATCTCATGGTTGGCCCGAAGGACTTCAAGACAAAGGGTAAGGGTGTGCTCGTTACTGCGGTTGAAAATGACGTACAGGACGGCAAGGATGTTTGGAAAGTTACACTCGCAGAAACTCTCGGCTCCCTTACCGCCGGTACAGTTCTCGTGGAGGCGGAAAAGGCAGGCGCAACTGTTTCTGCCATGGTTACTAACCCGAACTGCTTCGCTCCATGCGACGTTGACATGCCGTTCCACGCATTGGCTGGCAGTGACAAGTTCTATGCTCCGCGCTACCTCAACGACTTCTGTCTGCTCGGCACTGACGTGGTTATGTGGAAGTCACGCATGAGCCCAATTCCGCCAGCTGTAGAGGCGATGAACAAGAGCCGCTACGCAGAGTGGTGGTACGCAGAGAACTAATCGGAAAAACATACAACACAAAAACGAAAAGATATGCCAAAGTTTGATTTTAATAATTCCCGAAAGGCGCGTTTCTTCAGCGACCCAGAGAATACGAGATACTTGCAGAAGTTTATCGACAAGAAAGACATCTTCCATGTAAACTACGGCTGGTATCTCACACAGGGTACTATCGCGCCCGACCTCACGCCTACCAACCATAAGGGCGTGGCTACATTCTCAGTGGAGGCATCCGCTTTGCACGCTGCAACGCTCGCCAACCTCCGTGCTCCACTCGCAGGTTCGTTCCAGAAGGACAAGGGCGCATTGGCAGTTTATTCTGCCACTATTCCCGACTTCATTACCGACGGCTTCAAGGAAACCGCAGAGGAGCGCAACTACCGCGAGAAGCAGTTTGAGGAGTTTGGTAACGACAGTGACCTCGTAAAACAGTGGCGCAATGACACCCAGGAGTTGATGGACTCTCTCGACATGACCATGAACTACATGGTGGCAAAGCTGGCTACAACCGGCGAACTTGACTATACAGGCATCGCCCGCGGTATTCAGATTCCGCTTCACAAGGTGCCAATTCCAAAGGAGAATTTCAGAAAGTGCGGCAAGCTCGAATGGGCTAACGTTGACTGCAACATCCTCAAACAGATGCGCAAGATTGAGAGCGAGTGGCGCAAGGAGTTCGGTCAGAACCGCCTTGCCCTCGTATGGCAGATGACCTACGACACCTTCTACAACACCTTCCTTGGCAACAAGCAGATTAAGGAGCTGTACATCAACTGGTGCAAGGCCCACTACGTTGCTTATGTTGAGGACTACGGCGTGAACACAGAGATGTTCCTCAAGGCGTTCGCCGACATCCAGGGTATCTCACGCATCGAGATTATTGACGAGGAGGAGCGCAACCTCAAGTTCGACGGCTCGGTTGTCAAGGTTAAGGGCTGGGATGACAACATCGTTGTTCTCCGTCCTGCCGGTAATGCTTTCGAGTACGAGCGCAAGCAGGTTGCTGACAAGCCGATGTTCGAGAAGTACGGAAACAATATCGTTCAGAAGGTGTTCGCGCAGACAAACAAGGGTCTCGGCCTGCTCTGCAACTCTACAATCGCCAACGGCGACTACATGGAGTGGCATACCGACCTCATGTTTGCCGCAGTACCGGCGATGCTCGACTTCCCGTACCGTTGGATTATCGACATCACCAAGAAGGGCGAAGGCGTAGCTGCCTAAACACAAAAGCTATCCGTCCTCCTGTAGCTGCAATCGGCTGCATTTGGACGGATAGCGTAAACAATCTCTGATTTAACTCGAATCGAATTAGCGCATGAAGAAAGGCAATAATATATATACATTGGAGGATGCTCTGTTCAGCAAGGTGCGTTTCAATATACCCGACGACACAGTGCATACAATCCTCATTGAAAGGGCGTTGGACGGGAGCATGGCGTATGCTGACGCTAACCGTGATGACGTTCGCCTTGCCTATGCCGATATTCTAAAATGGCTTGTTCTCGGCCCGAGCAAGATGAACAACACTTCCGACTCTGATAACGGATGGAGCCATACGGAAGGTGGTTTTGAAATATCCGAGCGTGACCGTGCGGAACTCAAGGCGGAAGCCAACGCAATCTATGCGGAGCTTGAGCCAGGTTCGATGTTAAAGAAGAAGTCGTCGTTCAGAATAACCTCTCATGGCGTGAAGCGTGCCGACATTTCGGCGTTCGGCTGTCCGCTTCCTCACATTATAAAATAAGGATGTATGAGAAAGGCAAATATCAGAAACCCGAGATACCCTCACACGATAAAAATCGTCAGGGTACTTATTGGCAAGGCGGACGAAAACGATCCGTTTGCTGATGATGACGCAAAGGTCGGCGATGACACAGAGATTGTTATCTACGAAGGCGAGGGCCGCAGCTATACCGATACGACTACCGAGGGCGGTAAGAATGTCGACGAGAACAAGAGGAAGGTATCAATTCCTGTCAGATATGACGAATGGGATGCTGGCAGATGTCCTCTTGATGGCGACATGATTTACGCAACGGTCGGCAACAACGCCGAGGTCGGAATGGTGAAGGACTGCGAGCCTGATAATAATAGAACTGTTGTTTATTGGGACTTTACAAGGGTTTAGTGTATGGCGGGTTTAGAAGGACAGTTTCTGAATATACAGAAAAAGATACGTCAGATTGCCGTACAGAAGATGCAACAAAAAATGGATTCGGCGGCAGAAAAAGCTATAAAAGCAGCTGACAAATTGCGTGATTATGACGATGTGACTGGAAACCTCTATCGCTCAACCGCTATTGGTACATACTACAAAGGTTCATTACAGTCAATACATTACACGCCTGGCCCAGAGCCGACCCGTCTAACTCTTGCAGCGGGAGAGCGTTACAATCTCGATAGATACTACAGAAGTTCTTTCTCATACAAAGATTCGGGACGTAGGGCGTATCGGGGTCAGTATGGCGAAGGTGGAGAGAGTGGTCTGGCAGCCGCAGAAGATGCACTTTTGTATGCGGAACATGGCAAAAGCAATTCTCACATGACCTGGCAGATGAAGGTTGTAGCAGCTGTCGATTATGCGCAATTTGTAGAAACAAAGAGAGGTCACGATGTTATAACATCTTTAAGGGAATACATGGTGAGATACTTTCGTAAAATGTAACTATATGATAAGCATAAAGACACTATACTACGATGTCGGCAATGCCGTAAAAGGCATCTGTGACAAGGTTTATCCAAGAAACCGCCCGAAGTCTGTCTGCGACAGGCCCGACAGCTATATCGTTGTGTCTTTCCCGTCGAGCATCTACAACAATGAGATGAACGACGACGGCAGTTTCAACGATTATACGACTACCGCGCAGATAGAGATATATGTCCGTGACAAGACATCCGCCAGGAACCCCAATACGTTGAACGTGTCTGCGGTATCCGAGAAGGTCAGTGCGGTAATGACAAAGTTTCCAATCTCAACAGACAACATCATCGTAACCAAGCCGCGTGTCACTCTGCAAACGGACGACGGCGACGGTTTTTCGGTAACGATAATACAGGGCTCGTTAAGAACCAAATAAACGCAAAAATTAAGGTTTAACTAAAAAAGTTTTGAATTATGGCAATGAAGAAAATCGAAGAGTTGAAGGACCTCTTTGTAGGCCCTAAGACACTTTTGTACGCTAAGGCAATCACAGACCTCAGCAAGGCTACTATCGACATTACAGCAGACCTCGAACTGCCTGTTGAGGTTGACTCACTGAAGGCGACAATGGAAGACCCAACCATCAACCACTACAAGGTTATCGGTCTTGCAGGCGACTGGGCGACAACCTCCGAGCTTGGCGACTTCAACGTTGAGTTCGTTGTTCCGTCAAAGGCAAAGGATCTGCTCGCTGCGATGTTTGGCAACGATGCGGTGAGCGAACTTACAAAGGTCACTTTGAAGACCGGCGACACCGAGCTCGACGCGACAACAGGCTTTACCGGCGTTGCTCTTGAGCTTAAGAAGTTCAAAATTCAGGGCACAATCGCAATCGTTGACGATACCAAGACAAACGTCATGGTCATCACCAACATCGCCCTCTACGCTACCTTGCAGTGGGATGAAACAGGCACAAAGCCTGTTGCGTTCAAGTTCTCGGGTTCTATCGAGGGTGCCGGCAAGAAGAGTATCGCTTGGCTTACAAAGGCGGCAGCTGCTTAAAGTAAAAAGCGGCGTAACGCAATCGAATATGAAGCGGAAAGCGGCGGACTTATCAAGGGTCGCGGTTTTCCGCTTTTGTTTTTACAAGACTTAACATCAAGAAAACAGCATGGAAGAAAAGAAGATAGAACAACCCAGCGATGAATTGCAGAAGGCTCTTGACAGCGTATTGGAGGCGGAACCCGAAGCGGTTGTCTTTATGGGCAGGAAGCGCAAAATCGGTTGGCTTAAACGAGGTGCGATAAGAAAGTTTTCGCACGTCACAGCGAATGAGAAAGACGAGTGGAAGCGCGGCGTAAAGTTGTGTGCCATCGTTCTTCTTAATAATTTTTGGAAGCTGCGCTTCCTCTACTGGGCTTACTGGCGTTGGTTGTACTATATCAAGGACTTGGATGCTATCGAGGTCTTGAGAGTTGTTGACGCAGCTAAAAAAAAAGTACCATTGGTAGTGTGCTCGCTGACTACCATATTAGCGACAGGGATGACGGATCTGGCGATGACGATGACGAAGAAAGAAGTGAAAGCTATCCGAGCAGGACAAGCTGGGGGGCAGCATTCTCGTTAGCCGAAAAGTTCCCGTTCCTCTTTGCCACGCGCTACGGCATCAAGGCATACGACTACTGGTGGGGCTACACTTCGGTACAGATAGACCTCATGGTTGCAGACCAGCCCATTATTGTGTACAAGAAGCGCAACCCCGACGGTAGTGTCAAGCACACCGCAAAGGAGATGGACGACCTTTGGGATAACTGGGTAAAGAAGAAGGAGAAGGAGGGCAGTCTTGTTGGCAAGAAGATTAGCCTCTCCGATTATTTAAATAACAAAATCTAAACGATAAATATTTCAGGATATGGCAGACGGAAACGTTGGAAATTTGTGGATGTACCTGGGAATAAAGGACGCTGTGTCAAAGGAGCTGAATAGGATAGCAGACAGCATGACCGGTGTAGACGCAAAGACCAAAAAGGCGCAAGAGAGCATGAGGAAGCTTGCGGAGGAGAATCTTGCGGGGAAGAATGTGGCTTTTTTGGACAGGCTAAAGAAAACCATTGGTGATTCGACCAAAGAAGCCAAAGAACTGCAAGTTGTTTTTGAGGCTATACGTAGCGTTCGAGGCGGATTCACCTCATTGAATTGGAGCGTCGGAGCAAAAGACCTTAATGAGTATTATGGCATCATTATGAAAATAAAGGATGCGTTAGACAAACTATATACTCGGGGTCTTACAGCATCTGGTGACAAGATGTGGGGAAGTATGACAGGAGCCTTAAAGGTTTTAGAAGGTATATCGAAGATAAAAGAAGAAGGAGGTTTCTTTTTTGAAAATTTTTTCAAAACCGATAAAGCTAAGGCAGGACTTGAGAATCTTCAACGCGAGATAATCAAGCTTCAAAAAGAGGGTATGGGCCTGCTTAACAAGAAGAATCTTGACACAGAAGGATTGGCATGGGCTGCTGGATTGGACGATAAAATCTATAAACTTCATAGGGCTTATTCTGTACTTCGAGATGATGAGGAGAAGTTGCTCGCAACAACCGAGAAGAAAAAAACTGTGGGGAAGCAAGATGAGGAGCAGGCAAAGAAGAACGCAGAAGCGGTCAATGTGCAGACCAATGCCCTCAAGAAGCAGGAGGAGCAGCTAAAGGCTACCTCTGCGGCGCAGAAGGAGAAGAGTGCGACAGAAAGCAAGGCTGCAACTGCACCTAAGATGCAGCCATTTGTTGAGGACAAGGGGCTTGACAAAATGCTTAACGATGCGACGAGGGTCACAGAAAAAGTCGAGGAACAGAAAAAGTCGTTAAGTGGGCTAAGCGACGCCGCAGGGAAAGCGTCTCGCGACATTAACGAAGTTCTGAACAAAATTGTAGGCGGAAATGCTGCGGGAATGTCGCTTGACGAACTTGCGAAAAAGACAGCAAGATACTCGCAAGAGTTATTGGCGCTCGAAATAAAACTAAAAAACCTCAAGAGTAAAGCCGAGACAAATCCGGGTAAAAAAGGCCCAGATTATAGTGAAGTGAAATCGCTGGAAGCAAAAATCAAGAACGCTCAAATATATCTTGACATCATACAGCAGATTCGCTTAAAAAAAGACGAACTTAATGCGACGGGGGCAAAGCAGCCAAACGTAAATACCAAGGAACTCGAAAGAGGCAAGACTCTTCTTGACGAGTTTTATGGCACCCTAAGAAAAATCGTTAGCGAAAATGGCGTAGACGGATTGATGGTTTTGGGCAATATGCCTAAGGCTTTGGGCGGTACAATGCGCGAGATTCGGAGCTTGCTTAGTTCGTTCTCCAAAGAAAATCCGCTGTCTGTGTTTGCCAACGGTGCTGACAGAGCTTGGACAGCCATCTCAAATCTTGAAACGAAGATGAGAGATTTGCAGCGTCTGATGGATGAGGGCAAGAAGATGGGCTATAAGACAGACATGCTGCCAGAAAACTTTTATGAGCTGAAACGTAGACTCCAAGAGACGTACAGACTATTTGGAGACAATAGTCATAGACTTACGGACAAGGCTTATATGGAGAACTTGTTCTCGGATATAGCCAAGACAATGAAGATTGCGGCAAATGCCGAGCGTGAATATGGCAGGGAGAAGGGCAAGACGATAGCGACGAACAAGGAGGCGGAGGCTGCTGAGAAGCGAAATGTGGCTATTGTGGAGGCTGCTGTGCAGCGGAGAATACAGGCCCGTCAGAGAGAGGCAGAGAGAGCGGCGGCGGCAGAGAGGGAGGCGAACCGATATGCGGCAGAGAGTGTGAACAAGGCTATAGCCGCGAAACGCGAGCAAAGGAGACAGGAAGATCGCGACAACAAGCAGAGATTGTCTGAGATAAAGGCAGCGGAGGCTCGTTATGACTCGCTTGGCAATAAGGTGAGATCGCTCAGACGTGAGTTTAGCCGCGGCATATCGTTGGGAGCCGACGTGAGCAAAGCGGAGGCTGAGATACATCGTCTTATCGACATTATGCGCTATCTTAGACAGATGCGCACTTGGCTTGTAGAAGGTCAGAATGTTGTTGGCCGTATAGGAAGTATTGGTACAGGACACGACGCAACGCAGGCAGGGCGAGCACTGCAAGACCAAAGAGCGATTAATGCGGCGCAAGAAAAGACAAACCGCGAGAAAGAAAAGAGTATTGATTTAGAGCGAAAGCACCAGCAGGAGATTGCAAATTCGGCGGCAAAGGTGCGTAGCGACCTTGTTCGCGCTTTTGAGCAGGCGAAAAACTCCGCCGGTGGTCTTAACTCTACAATGCAGGATTTGAAGTCCCTGGTTATGCAGGGAGGACTTGTTTATGGTATGCAGCAGTTTGCCATGAGTGTGATAAAGACTGGTGGCGAGCTTGAAAAGCAACATATCGCATTACAGAGTATCTTGGGTGATGTACAGAACGCCAACACCATGTTCTCACAAGTTAAACAGCTTGCATTACAGTCGCCGTTTACTTTCTCTGAATTAAACCGAGATGTAAAACAGTTGGCGGCTTACGGAGTAGAGTACGACCAGTTGTATGACACCACAAAGCGACTCGCAGATATGGCATCGGGTCTTGGAGTCAGCTTCGAGCGAATAGCTTTGGCGTTCGGACAGGTACGCTCTCGCGGTTGGCTTGATGGCAAGGAGCTGCGCCAGATTTCCTACGCAGGTATTCCGTTGTTACAGAAACTTTCCGAATACTATTCAAAGCGTGAAGGCCGCAAGGTGTCTACAAGCGAAGTAAAAACCCGCATATCGGGACGCGGCGTTGATTTCGAGGACGTAAAGAACGTCTTTTGGGAAATGACCGATGCGGGAGGTCAGTTCTACAACATGCAGCTTGTGCTTTCAGAAACGCTTCTTGGTAGATTCAATAAACTCAAAGATGCGTGGGAAATTATGCTTTCAGAGTTTGCAAGCGATAGCAACATCGTTGGAAGCAATCTAAAGCATATACTCGACCTTGTTACAAATCTTGTACAGGCGTTGCACACGATGGCACCTGTTGTTGTCGCGGCATTTAGCGGTTTTGCATTGAAAAGACTGCAAACCTCGCTTGGCGGTGGCATCGGTGCTGCGTTATTGTCTGGCAAAGCAAGTATGGCTTCTGATATCCAAAAGAAGGTGTTACTCGGAGAGAAAACAACAGCACAAGAACTCCGTCTGCTTGCTACAAAGAAGCTTATCACATCAGAGGATATAAAAGCACTTTCTTTAGCGAAAGCGATTAAAAAGGTCGACCTCGAAAGAATGTATATAAATGGGCAGATAAGCAGATCTATATACAAAGACGGCATGACAGATTTTGCGGGTACTGGAACCTTTGGTTCGCGCCGCAAGCTCGTAGAGGCGAGACAGAATGGTGGATGGTGGAATAAAGCGAAAGCCGCTTTTATTGGATTGCAATTAAGAACGAACGCTTACTTTACAAATCTAAAAATACAATTCGCCACTACAGGTGGTTTTTGGAGAACGTTCGCACTTAAAGGAATGTCTGCATTCGCAATACTCACAGCTGGCGCAAGGACTATGGGAGCGACATTGCTCGCTGCCGTCGGCGGATTGCCTGGCCTGATTATTACTGGCGTTACGATGGGTATATCTTATATGTACACAAAGAGTGCTGATTTAACGAATAGGATTAATCAAACAGCGAACGAAATTGAAGACCGCATAAAACAGCTAAACGACTTTTTGCGCGAAAATGACACCGCAAAGGTATTATCCGGAGGGGATATAAAGGAGGTTGATAACCTAATTGACGCATACAAAGAAAAGCTAAAACAACTTGAGCCTTACAATTACAACAATCTTGTAATGAAGGCTGACGAGAAGCAAAGCCATGAGGAGCGTCTGAAATATCTTGATGAGGAATTAAAGAGGTTGCGTGATGCAGAGATGATTGCTAAGTCCAAAATGGGAAATCGCGATAATTATTCGGACTTTAGCGGGGCGATAACACGGTCAAACAGAAACTATGAAAGACTGGAAAAGACAACCGCCCAAAATATGAGTGACAAGGGCATGGACTTTGCATCTGCGAGAAGCGCGGCATGGAAAGGTTTACAGCCTTATCAGAAGGGCGACATGGTAAATCCGATAAAAAAGGTTATACTTAAACAATTCGGAGATATTTCTAAAGACGAAACTATGCGCCTTGCTGCGATGCAAGCCATGAGCAACATTTTTGCTTCCATGGAAATACCAGAGAGTAGAGCCAACATGATAAGAGCATCGGTCTTACAAGCATTTGGCATTGGAGATAAAGACTCATGGTTACAGGAAGAGGCTAAAAACAAACTTAGCGATTTGCTTGACAGTATTGCTCCGACTATTGCAACAAAAATACGCTCGGGGCAAACTCTCAACGAAGCCGAAAAGGCGAAAGTTGAAGAGTTGATGCAAGATGCAAAAAGAGGGCTTACGGGGCAATACCCGGAATTTGAAAAGGCTTTACAGGCACTGCTTGATGCGTCCAACTTCGAGGCTGTTATAAATCTTGTTTTTAAAGATAGTAAGTTTAATGATGTTCAAAATGAGCTTCTTGGCAATCTTCCAAAAATGCCACTTGGCGTTGGTGACCCAGAAACACAAGCGAAGAAGCAGAAATTTGCGCAATCTTGGGGAAAGGAGGGGTCGTGGACTAAAGCAAGAGAAGCCGCTAACGCTGATGTAGCTGCGAAAAAGAAGGAATACGAAGCTGCAAAAAAAGCAAAATCAAAACGGCAGGATGAATTAAAAAAGGAGTGGCAGCTGGCAGAACAGACCGCAAAGGAATTAAATCTGTTCGACGCAAAGAAAGATAAGAACAAAGGCACGAAGAAAGACTCCGCTCTTGAGTCGCTTCGTCAGCAGTTTGAAGATTTCAAGGCCGCTCGCCAGTGGTACCAGAAATACATTGGCATAGGAAACACGCAGAGCGAGGCTATAGGAAAGGTTAAGAGCCTATTCCCCAACCTCGACTGGAAGAAGATAGACCTTTCCAAGTATATGGAGAGTCTTGAGGCAATGATGCCTGGCCGCGGCTTCTGGAATACCACCGACCGCAAGAAGTTTCGTACGCAAGTCAACCGCGAGAAGGCAGAGTGGCAGTACTCAGAAGTCGACAAGGTGGAATGGGAGCGCGTATCTTCAAACTTCAAGGAGGCACTGGAGAAAGGCGTGAAGCAGGCGAACTTGCAGAAAGAACTATACGAGAAGACCGGCAGTCTGGACTTCGCCAAGCTCGCCTTTCAAGACGGCGCAGTGTGGAACAAGCAGACAAGAAAGATGGCGGAGGACTTCAAGAAGAACTTCGGTCACGATGTCAACCTCGGAATGACCGAAGCCGACGCGAAGGTTCTGTATAAGGACACGCCTCTCGCTCTTGAGGCTTGGCAGAAGATAACGACCTTGGTAAAGGACAATTATGTCAAGAGCTTGCAGCAGGCTGCGGACATCATCGCACAGACAGCAAGCACGCAGGAGAAGATAGCCGCCATCTACGCCAAGTATGAAACGCCTATTGCACAAGCGGAAGAAGCGGGAAACTATGGTCTTGCTTCTCGTTACACGCGCCAACGGGACAAGGAAGTGAACTCTGCTAAGACGGAAGCCTTCAACAAGAGTAGTGACTATATCACGTTCTTCGGAGCGGTGTCGCAGCTCGGCATGGACAGGGCATCCGAAATCGCTTCGCAGATACGCGAGAACATTAACCAGGCACTTGCTGACGGAACCATTGACGCTCGCGAGTACGGCAAGCAGATACAGCAGCTTGACGAGCAGTTGAACAAACTCTCAAGTGGCAAGAAAAACTTCTTTAATTCTGGTCTTAGTGGTGTCGCCGAACAGAGAGTAAAGAACGCCAACGAGAAAATTACAGCTGGAGCGGCATTGAAGCAGGAGGGCGAGAGAATGCAGCAGGAGGCTAACACGGAGCTAATAGAAGCGTTCTCAAACTTGGATTTTGATGCTGCCGATGAAATCGTTGCTAAAATGCTTGAGGGGCATGAAAAGGAAGAAAAGGGTGACGCGAAACTCAAACAGGGTCAAAAAGAGGCTAAGGCCGCCAATGAGTTCAAGGAATCTATGGCGAATGTCAGTGCCGCAGCAAGTAAAATCAATGAAAACATCCAAAGTATTGTCGCCACGTTCAATGATATTAAGGACACAGCGAGTGCTCTTGGCGTTGATACAGAAAACGACGGATGGCAAGATGCAACGGCATTCTTTAATTCTCTCGGCGGTGTTTCAAGTTCCATTTCAAATATGGTCACAAGTGCTATGTCTGGCAATGTCGGCGGTGTTCTTCAAGGATTTGTTGGCATCTTCACCTCTCCATTTAAGGCATTTGCTGCGGCGCACGATGCAAAGTTAGAACGCCAAATCAAACTCGCAGAGCGAAATATAACAGAACTTGAGCGCTTGCGCAACGATGTAAAGACAGCGATTGAAAATACCCTTGGCGGTGTCTATTCCTACAAAATGGATGCGGATACACGTAAAAGATTGGGCAACGTTACTAATTCTTACGAAAAAGCAGCAAGAGGAGAGAGTAAAAAGAGCCAATATTCCTCTGATACGTACACTACTGCTAAAAAATCCCTATCCGACCCAGGCAACGCTTACCTCGCTGAGCAGGCTTCCCTCATGGCACAGAAGGATGAAATGCAGAGGCAGTTAAACGCTGAGGAGGGCAAGAAAAAGAAGGACAAGGATAAGATTGCCGACTACAAGCAGCAAATCAAGGAGATGGAAACGACCATTAACAATTTTGCAAAGGACTTTCTCAAGGACATCTATGGCGTAGACATGAAGGCGTGGGCAAGCCAATTAACCGACGCAGTTGTAAGCGCATGGTCAAAAGGCGAGGACGCTATTGATGCCTACAAGAAGAAGGCAAAAGAAATGGTAAAAGACCTTACCAAAAACATCGTCTCTCAGAAGGTAATGGAGGTTGCGCTGCAAGGGCCGCTTGACAATCTGACGGAAATAATCAAGCAGAAAGGAAAGCTTGAACCAGAAGATGTCGTTAAGGTTGCGGATGACCTGTATAATGGCACCAACAATGCAGCCGAGAACATCACGGCAATCCTCGAACGCTTGAAGAACATGGGACTCGACTTGTCGGAAAATGGCGATGGAAGTGTGACCAACGGCATCAAGAATATCACTGAGGAAACTGCGGATATTCTCGCAAGTTACGTCAATGCCATCCGTCTTGACGTGAGTGTTAATCGTGCGCAGGTCAAGGACATCGGAGAACTATTGAAGATGCGTCTTCCCGAAATGGGTCAGATACAGAAAGCGCAGCTCGGGCAGCTCACGCAGATTGTCATGCTCGCGGAAGCTCGTAACGAGAAGCTCGATCGGATGATGGATTGGATGAACGCGGTGTCTACAAGTGGCAGAAAAAAGCTCTATATTAGCTGACAAAGTGTATATTTATTGTTAAAATCGCGGATAGTTATATATTAATTTGTATAATTATCCGCTTTTTATTATTTTTGGAGAAAATTATGTATATTTATGCAACACTACAATGTCTTTATACAAAAAGAGCAGACTGGAGCGGTGGTAAAAGAAACCGTAGCTGACTTTGATGTGTGGTGCGCCTCCATACCGTTCGACATTGGCATGGAGGTCAAGGAGCCAGTGGTAAGGGATTGGAAGGATGAAAACGGAGAAGACGCATACCTCGGTGACAGCCTTAAATTCACAGCATACGACATGACCGTAAAATGGTGCTGCAAGGGTGACAAGTTTTCAGCTAACGCAGTAATAAGAAAATTTCTGAACTACCTCAGCGGACGCGACGGAAGCGGTATGAAGATGAAGATGTACTGCGACTGGACTAAGGTAGGAAGAAGACACATCCGCCTCAAGAAGGTATCCGACGACGCAGACCTGCACCGCGACGACGAGGGAGATGTGGTAAAGTTCTCTACAGTGTTGAGAGTTGAAGACCCCGTAACGGAAGTAACATTAATCAAATAGAGATATGGAATGGAAACTTTATCATAAGGACAGCACGCCGCCGCGTGACACCAACGGCAAGGAAATTTCCGTTCATTCGCTGAAATACGACGGCGAGTGGATGGGCGAATGCTCGGTATCTGTATCTATAGAGAATGAGGCTCCAATAGACTTTGAAATTGGTGATTATCTAATATATCGAAATGAACGTTTTGAATTAAACTACGACCCAGGCAAGGCGAAACAAGGCCGTAAAAATGCACTCGGCAATTCGTTCAAGTACCAAGATGTAAAATTCAATTCTTTATCTGACGAACTGGCAAGAGCAGAATTTTTAGATGTAGTCTTAAACGATAACGAGCTACATTATACCGCCCTGCCCGTCTTCCAATTCTACGTGGAGTCGTTGGATGACTTACTCGACCGTTTGCAGGCGTGTATGAATGAACAAGTTGGCGGAAACAAATGGCTATTCTATTCGCGCAACTGGAACAGAAGCAATGCGAGAGGATGCAACGCAGCAAGATGGGAGGAGATATATGGAGGTGATACGTCAAATCCCGACAACACGGGAGTCTCTGATACCAAAATAACATCAACATCCATTAGTATCGACAAGCAGACGGTGTGGGAAGGCCTTGCGTTGGTAAACTCCCAGTTCGATGTAAACTTCATAACGCGCAACAGAGAAGTGTTTGTTGGTACGTCAGGACTGCCAACACGTAATGTTTTCAAATACGGAAAAGGCAACGGCTTGTACGAAGTAAATCAAGATGCAGAGGCAGACCAACAAATAGTTACACGTATGAGAGCATACGGTTCTGACAAAAATATTCCTGACAGATACTATGCAACACTAAATATGGAGGTTTGGTCTAAGCCTTCTCGCGTAATACAAAACGAAGTTTATGGTGAAATTTGCAATATAGAATTTTATATCGACGACATACCCGTCGAGCGTGCTTCCGTATATTTTACGTATCGAATTGGCGGTGGTCCAGGATATGATACATACTCTGTGAATATCCATGATGGTGGAATGGTTGTTGAAGCCAAGGTCAATGTTGGCGTAGAGCCTTATTACCATAATCACATTAGTTTACAGATATTAGGCGGAAAAGGATATGATATTACAATAGAAGAAGCTAAAGCGTGCTTTGCTGCGATACAAGAAGCAGGTAGGGTGCATTTCGTCAGCGGTGTCAACAAAGAAGCCTTTCCTTCTAATAGGAGGGATTATGCAGCTGGCGCGCATCTGCCAAACAATATGGCGTGCTTTAACCTAATGCTACCTGGTTTTCCTTCTATATCCTTACAAGACTGGTGGAATAACCACCCCGAGAAGCATAAAGAATTAAACCCAACAGGTGCAAAATTGCGCTTTTCTAAGCGTGCAGACCGTCCGTGGATAGAGTCGCCTGCGGCAGACGTTATCGGTGTGCGTCCCGGTAGCGTGTTTTTTGACACCGAAGATGTAAAGGAAAAGACCGTTGAGATATATCCCACTATCAAGGAAATGGAAGTAGACGGTGTGCGTATTGACGAAATTGCAGTTGGTTCAAACATCGAAGATAATGGTGTATTCAAAGAAGGCGCAACAGTTCCTGGGTTTAAACTCACTCTAAAAAAAGAATTAAACTTTGACATTAACGCTCTGAAACAAAGTGACTTTTCTGTTACAATGGTTGACGGAATGTGTGCAGGACGTAAATTCAAGGTGAGTGGCAGTACAAAAGAAAGCGGGCAGTGGGTTTTGACATTGCAGCGCGTTGAGGATATTGGCCTGTATTTTCCGTACAAGGACTTTCAGATTAACGCTGGCGACCATTTCGTATTGTCGGGAATCGAACTGCCTGTACAGTATGTCGAGGCTGCTTCCGAAAAGCTACTGCGCTACGCCATTGCCTGGCTTATAGAAAACGACCACACCAAGCATACCTATGCTCCGAAAATAGATGAAATTTACATGGCCCGCCAACACGACGAGGCCATGGAGGATACCACTGGTACTACAAAGAGTCTACATGATACTATTAAAGAAGGGGATATATTTCAGTTTAGCGACGAGGATTTTGGCATCAGCGCAGACGTTATAATTGATAGTCTCTCCATAACAGAGAAAGAAGGGGCGATACCAACCTACGAAGTATCATTGCGCAATGATAAAGAGGTTGGTGCGCTACAAAAAATACAAAACAAGATAACGGCCATAAGTAATAGCACAGGAGATTTTACGCCCGCACAAGTTAAGGAATACATCCAAAGCGAAGGTTCAAAGTATTTTCTGTCGAAGGTCAAGACAGATGTAGCAGAAAAACTTATCCGCTTTTGGGAAGGTATCGCATTCGGCGAACAAAGCGACAATAACCCTCTCGGCATCTCCTCTGACGGCATCGCAACCCTCAAAGAGATTGTGTCGGCTGCGTTCCGTTCGGGTGCGCTCGGCTCTGGCTTCAAACTTGGCTATTACAACGGAAGTGGTGACAGTTACTTGGAGGTAGACCGACTGCTTGTGCGCAAGGCGGCGGAGTTCGTAAGGCTCGTAATCCGAGAGCTTCAAAGCGTAGGTGGTGAGATTGTTCTGTCGCCTGCTGCTATGAAGATTAGCAATGTGGTCTATTTCGAGAAAGGTGTATATCTTCCCGAATATGAAGCTCTTCCTCTGCGCTACGATGTTTACCGCTGCTACTTCTCGCAAAAGAAAGGCGACGAGGAGATAGAAAACCAGTTCGTCGAGGGCGACCTTGTGCGCTGTCAGACGTTCAACGTCAAGGAGGGCGTGAATGAGAACGTGAAGAACAGATACTACTGGCGTAAGGTGTACAAGGTAGGCAAAGATTTCATTGATGTGTTGGCTGATTTCTGCGATACTGGCAGCGATATTCCGCAGGCAGGTGACGAGCTTGTACAGATGGGCAATACGACGGACACGGCTCGCCAGTCGGTCGTTGTTTTGTCGGCATACGGAGCGGATGCACCATCGTTAAAGATGTACGAAGGCGTAGATAGCTACTCGTTAGAAAACAAGGAGGTCTTTGTCCTGTCGCGTCAGGATATGTTCGCCATAGCCGATAAGTTCAGGTTCATTACGCGCAAGGCTAATGGCGAGATAAAAAGCACGCAGTCGTTTGCGGAGCTTGTAATGTCCGTGGATGGACTCAGAACAACGGTCAACAGAAACAAAGAAGAGCTTGACGACGAGATAAAAAGCACGCAGTCGCAGATAACACAGACCGCAAATGATATAAGAACAGAGGTTAGGAGAGACTACTCTACCAAGAAGGATGTAAACGACCAAATAGCAACGGTTAGCTCTTCTATAACACAGACCGCTACACAGATAGCGATGAAGGTGGGCTACACTCTTGCCGAGCGACGTAACCTGCTCGTCGGCTCGTTGTTCCGCAAGCAAGGCGAAGGCTGCTTTCTTCTACGCTCTAAGATATATCGCACATCGGCGCATGAGGGTGCTAATGTGATATTCGCACCCGATGCCAAGGCAGGCGGTGTGCAATGGGGTGGAGCAGCAAACTCTCGCAACATACACGTCACCAAGGGCAAAACGTACACACTGGCGTTTTGGGCTCGCACAAAGTCAGCCAAAGTAGAAGTTGTGGGCGAGACGATATGGCACAGCTCGGCAACCGACACGTCGCGACCAGGTGGATATACCGGTCCTAACGGCAGTGCGAATTTAGGCGTAGTAACGATAACGCCAAGCAACGGATGGTATCTCTACCAGAAAACCTTTACCGTTGCAGCGAACGCCCCTTATGAGTGGATTTCCGTGGCGTGTCTAAAGGCTAACGCATCTACTGCGAGTCAGCAGGTATACATCGCCCACCCTATCCTCATAGAGGGTACTGCGGAGGACTTTGTGTGTTGGAGCGCATCGCCTGACGATTACGACTACATCGGGGGCAATCTTCTCGACAACACGCGCACGTTCGCCAAATCCGGCAATCTGATGCGAATGGATGCGTCAGTGGTCACTAACGAGTCGTACAACAACGGATGCTCGGTAATATATGCCAACGCAGCCTCCAAATACATTGAGATGGCGCAGTGGAGCGTTAGTTCTATCATCAAGAAAGATGAGGACTACATATTATCCTTTATGGCAAAAGGTTCCGGCAGCATCGACGCATACATGTGGAGTGGTTCTAATCTAAGCATATTCGCCGAAGACAGCGAGCGCGATACAACAACGAGCAACGCCGACGGAGGTCGTCGCTTCTCTCTCACAAGCGAGTGGAAGCGTTATTGGGTACACTGGCGTTCTGAGGGCACTGGCATACCTAATTATGTCTTAATCCGTTGTTTGCAAGGCGGAAAGGCGTGGGTGACAATGCCGAAGTTGGAGGTGGGTGCAACTCCTACCGACTGGATAGAGGGCAAGAGTGGTTTTATCGAAGACAGTGGTATTGCTGCAAAGATACTGCGCACGGGCATCGACATCGAGAACGGCAAGATAACGGCAACGGCGGACAAGTTCGAGATTCGCAACAATAGCGGCGAGACAACCGCAAGCGTTAATGAGAAAGGTTTGTTAGAGGTTGGCGCAGGTCTGTTTGGCGGTTTTGTCAAAAAGAAAAAGACAATTATTACACCAGAGAACATAGACCAATACCGAATACCCGCAGCTTCCTTAAGCGTTGTATTATTCGACTTTACTAATGCGGGCTCGTTCGTGGAGTTTCAAGGTGATTTCAATAATTACTTTAAATCCTCGCAGGTTGATCTTGTATTGCCATTCAACAATCCTAAAGATAGTTTGAATAGTCTTCATGGCGTGTCAACCGACGAAGCGTTACAATATGTTGGACAAACACTAATAATCAAGAATCGCGCAAACGTTGCATTCGTTGTACATGGAGGAGGTATAATAAACAAAAGAGGAACAACGACCTCAACTGGAACTCTAAAAGTCAATGAAATTTCCTCAAATGAAAGACTTATCACGACTTGCGAGGTTACGACTACTTTTGGCAATTCTATGAGTGGAGCTAACCCCAACCGCTTAACCGCCGTAGGGTGGAATGGAAATATTTATGGTTAAATATAAAGTACAACAATAGAACACAAAATAATATGAAGAAAATAGTTAGAGGCAACGATTTCACGTTGCGCATACCAGTAAAGAAAATAGTCAATGGTGAACAGGTATCGTTCCCGTTGACTGATTGCACCGACATCGCAGTACACGTCGTTAGTCAGTACAAACGTACCACACTCCCTTACACTATCGACAAGGAGTCTAATGATGTGCTTTTGGCTGACGTTGACGGCACAACACTATCGTTAGGCACTTACGCCTTGGAGGTGACGGGCAGATGGAAAGGTGCCAACTGGAGAAGTTTTGAGTATGAGCAGTTCGCCATCGTGGACAATAACGCAAGCAGCGATATTACATTGGGTGACGAAGTGATCAGCGGTGCCCTTGTGATACTGCCTCCAGGGGAATCAAGTTTGAAACCTAACATTCCCCCCAAAGTAAAAAAGCGCAAGCAGATAATGATCGGCAAGGCGATAAGATGTAAGTCGTGTGATGTGCTGGATGCAGAGAACTGGTATGTGTTCCGTGACCGCAACATTTTTTTGTTGTTCCCTTTTAAAATGGATATAGATGATGTTGTCGTGCATTATCGCTATAACTGGGAAAGTGAATATATAACATTAAAAAAGTTCTATCTTTTTCAGATTAGTGATTTTCTTTTTAATTTTTTAACTAAAAGAAACGGATTTCATAAATGGAAAGTGGAGAAGTACTCGTATGACCCCACAACACGGAGGTGTGAGGTATGGCTCGTTGGCAAGGAATGTCCTAACACCATCAAGGGTATGGGTACGAAATATGAGTATGTGGCAGGACGCAAAGTGTGGAACCGCACTCTTAATATCGGAGATGTAAACAGAATCACTGTAAAGGAACTGTGTAATAGAACACGTTTTAGTGTGTATCACAAAAAATCCTACACGAAAAGTAAAAAATATAGGCTCCAATATGGAATGACAAGCTCGTGTCTTCGCTGGAAGCGTTTGAGCGGTATTGATACTGTATCAAGACAAGAAAGACCGGGGTTGTATCGAATCGTCTTAAAAGACGGTCATTCCTCAAAAAAGGTAAGTTTTGATTTTTATTTTAGACGCATAGGTCTCTATTTAAATCCAAGAAAGGCATAGATAGGTATCCTAAGCCTTGTAAACAATGCGACATCGCTTTGATTTAGGGATCTGAATACCCATCTATGCATCGCAAAGTTACAAAAAAAAACGGACTCGGCAAACAAATATGTGGAAGATTTATTCCATCTGTTAAGAGTTTTTGTGTTAATCAAGTATTTAATTTTGTAAAGAAGATAAAATTATGGAAGTAAAAGTAAGACGAATAGCTAAGAAGGAGACATATACCATCGGCAAGATGTATATAGATGGCGCATACGTCTGCGACACTCTTGAAGACAAGGACAGAGGACTGACATCTAATATGTCAGTTGCGCAGATATGCGGAGTGAAGATTAAAGGCGAAACCGCTATACCTACGGGCAGATACCTCGTAGACATGAAGACGGTATCGCCACGCTTCGGAGGTCGGGCGCAGTACCAGTTCTGCAAAGGTAGACTGCCAAGGTTGTGCAATACACCTGGCTATCAAGGCGTGCTTATTCACTGCGGCAACACCGCGAAGGACACGGAGGGCTGCATCCTTGTCGGCGAGAATAAGGAGAGGGGCAAGGTGCTCAATTCAACGGCTACGTTCCGTATGCTCTACCCTATCCTGAAGGCTGCTGACGAGAGAGGAGAACAGATTTATATCACAATAGAGTAAAAAGGAGGCGAAATGGATACAGTATTGCAGATTATAACGTTGCTTGTAAGCAGCGGCATCGTCGGACAACTCCTCTACTACAACTCTCGAAAACGAAAGGAAGCTGCGTCTGCGCAGAAAGACGAAGACGCGAACGCAATGGCTTATGCTCAAGAATGGCACAACCTTTACGACCATGAGCATGAGGAGCACATGGAGGAGCGCACAAGACTCAATAACAAAATAGACTCGCTCTACGACGACATTGGCAAGCAGCGTGCGACCATACGTCAGCTCAAAGACGATAAGAACACGCTTCTTATGAGAATGCGCGAGCTCCAATGGAACGAGTGTACGATAAATGGGTGCATGAAGCGAAAACCGCCACGTGACTATGGGAGAGAAGAAACGGATTAATAATAATGTCAAAAGTAAAAGTGTATGGATATAAGAGGAATACTGATGTTGCTGAACTGCATCATATTGGGAGTAACAACGCTCTTTATTTTCTACAAGGCAGCGCAGCTCGATATGGTCGATGAAGGCTACGACGAGATTAAGCGAAACCGACAAGGCGCAATCGGTTGGTTTTTGGCTTCGGTGTTCGTAGGCGTTCTTGCACTACCAGTAATGGTGCTGCGTGAGGTTTATCAATGGAAGCGTTATAAGCTACCGGGTATTGAGTGGGACGATATTTGTCGCTACGGCTTCACTATCATCGTCGGCTCTATGCTGAATCTGCTCCTGCTTGTGGTAACGAGCTGCACAACTCCGAAGCCTGTTGTGTTGGAGCGAGTGATTAACAAGACGGACACGTTGTATAAGACCAACTACACAGCCGATACGTTCCGCGTACATGACTCTATATATGTCGAGAGCTATATGATAGGTGATACAATATACAAGACAAAGAATGTGTACAAATGGCGTGACAGAGTGAGCGTTAAGACGGACACAATATACAAGTCTATCCTACGAGCGGACTCAATTCCAGTGCCGGTGCCAGTTGAGCGTAAGGCTACATGGTGGGAGCGGACGCAGATGTTCGCAGGAAAGATAGCGGTCGGAGCGGTGGTACTATGTTTAATCTCGCTGCTGCTTTGGCTGATACACAGAAGAAGATAATATGTTGATTGGTTAGTTATTAGTTTTTTAGTTTAAGGTAAATTGTTTTTAGGAGCCTTGCCCGTCCGTGATGGATAGGCAAGGAGTTTAAGTGAACTACCCATGAGCTAAAGACTTGCGTTTTTTACTGTGTTTAAATAAATATAAATAAAGACAACAAAACATACAACTTTGAAAATAAATGACTAACTTGCATCAAATAAAACTAATCAACGTTATATTAAATTAAATAAAATCAATATGAACGATGATGATAAAAGGATGTTTCTTGCTCTTGTGAAGGGTAAGGACATATCGGAGATTATGTCTTTGCTGGCAGAGTCCGGCAATCAGTATTCACGCAGAATATTGCGGTTTTTCCGCTGGTTCTGCAAGTGGGTTCCAATACTCATAATGACGGCGCACATGTACGGCATGTTTGACTTTAGCCGCAATCCAAAGGAGATGTTTGAGGTACACAAGGCGAACTGGGCGTGCTATGCGTTCATTTATATCATGGTGTATATACTACCAATGGTTATTATTCTTGCGTCACGCTTCTTTTGGCCATGTTGGAAGTATCGCATACCGTTCTTCTACTACTTCGGTGTCAACTCCATACATCTTGTATATTGGAGTTGGTACACGACTAATGAGATGGTGATGGCGCATTTCGCAATCATGGCGTTCACGTTGTTGCTGTATGTCTACGGAGCTATCGACTGGTTTTGCTGTAAATCAAAGCTCGGCAAAAGAATGTTCAGCTAAAACAGGTATGCTATGAGAAAGATTTTCGGCTACAAGATGCTCGGCACGTTGTTGCAATCGCTTGCCAATTCGTGCTTTAAGGCAGACGAGCAGCAGCGCAACGGCGAGAAAGTGACGGCTTGCGGTATGAGTGATGATGACATAGAAACACTCTGCCAGGATATACTTCCTAATATGCTCAACCCGATGATGAGCGCAGAGGAAGTGAAGGACAGACTTTGCGTTAGCGATGCAACACTAAATAGAATGGTAAAGCGTGGCGAGATACCGAACGGTGAGTGCAAGAAGCGCGGACACACACGGTACTGGAAAAAGTGGGACATTCTTCACTTTTTAAAACATAAGAGAGGCAAGTAAAGAGGCTTCTCTTTTTTTGTTTCCATTTCTTTCCAATTTTTCAAACATTGGAAAGAATGTCTTACGATGTGATAGTACCGACTATCACCTTATATATCTGATTATCAGCATAATACAAAATCTTTGAGCGTGTTATAACATTATCCGTCGTAACTCGCTAACTTTGCGGTGTAACGTTACAATAGTGTTAGTTAATATTGAGGATTTCAAAAGATTGTATTATGGAAATGACAGATGCAAAAGTAGTAGAGAAGAAAATCTACGAAGAGGGAAAGAAGCACGATGAGTATGCTCCTAAGGCAACAGGTAATGCCGGTCTTACCCTTGGTATCATCGGCACAGCACTCGGTGCTGGTGCTTGGTTGCTTGGCGGTAACAACCGCAGCGTGTTTGGTTCTCTCGGTGGCAGCAATATGCCTGAGAATGTAAACATCAACACTTACGGAGCTAACTCAAGCTCAAATCAGCCAACCGCCTTGCAGGTAATGGAGAAGGAATGCGCTGATGAGGTGAAGCTGCTTACCGACATGTTCGGTTTAAAGCTCGACACCGCTAACAAGTTCTACGCTATGCGTGAGACTGACATCGCAGAGAAGTTCTCTATGTACAAGGGTGCTACAGATGCTATCAACGCTGAGAACCGCCGTGCAATGCAGGCTGAGTTCGGTCTTTACAAGTCTCAGATTGATGCGGACTTCGGCCTGTACAAGAATCAGAGAGACCAGTACGATGCGTTGCAAGCTAAGTATTGTGACCTCGACAAGAAGGTTGCTGTTATGGAAGCCCTCACTCCTTACAAGGAGAAGCTGATGATGGCTTACGTGAACGAGAAGTGCTGCCGCAAGATTGATGGTGTCCTCGGACTCCAGAGCACTCCTACTGTTACAGTTCTTCCATCCGCAAACTTTTGCGGATGTGCTGCTACATCCACTCCCACTACAGGAGCGTAACAGAGCTGTAAGGAAGTCGGTTAGACGGACTAAGAAAAAATGAGTTGGTGAGGGGTGTTTGCCCTCGTTGGTGGATGCCCTCTCATCTCTCTATAACATATCACCAACTTAAAGATATTGATTATGATGAATTTTGGAAACAGCCCATTATTGGATATGGGTACAGGCCAGCAGCAGCCGCAGATGATGGATGCCGAGCTACAGAAGATGTATGAGGCAATACAGCAGAAGCGAGCATCTATCAATATGCAAGCACAGCAGTCTTCCACCCCTTTATGGGATGAGATTGACAAGATTGAAGACAATCTTACGGGCGCACAACGTCAGTACTTGATGCAAAATCAGGAATATGTCGATAGCTTGCAGTATGTCTCAAAACTTGTGCAAGATGAGGAATTGCGCATTATAAGACCTCGCATTGAAAGCACCCAGCAAGGACAGGAAGCGTTAAAGAAACATTTGTCTTTGATGCAAAGACTGAGAAAAGAAGTAGCGCAAGCAGAGGAACAAAAATCAGCTATGCTCAACGATTATATGACAAACCATAGTGATAAGACTTGGCAGGAATATCTTGTCATGGTTCAAGGAGCAAAGAAGGGAGGCAATAAGAAATGAACTTACAAAAACTGAAAGAACGTCTTGCTCCATCAATAGAAACATGGATAGACGCAAGAATAGATGAAATGATAAAAGGTAATCCATCGCTTGCTATACCTTCTGTATATATGAAGCGAGCAGCGCACAATATCGTTTGTCGGAACAAGGAAAAATGGGAAGAGAAAATTGACAATCTATCCCTGTTTGTCGCTGATGAAAATGGAGTTGTTGATGCGGAATCTGTTTTCGATGACGCGATGCAAATACTGAAAGCGATGGAGAAAAAGCCTTTTGATATCGGGCTTCTTCATGGCACAATAGGCGATGGATGTATCTCTATTGATATGCCAGACGGTATTATCTCTGCCTTGTTGTTTGGCAGCAACAAGAGTATAGCCATTACAACAGATGATATTGCCGAATTAAAGAATATATTAATCACGTAAGATAAATTTAGTGGTATGAAAACAATAAAAACAAATACGCTTGCCGAAAAATTGTTTTGGTTTTATAGGATTGGTATTAGGGCAATACCGATTTTTCTTATGGTTTCACACTGGTTCGGCGTGCATTGGTTTCACCATAATGCAGCGTCAATAGGTTTGGTTCTGAACGAGAACGCCGTTTTGGTTGCGTCAGTATATGTACTTGCTTATGTCGTACTGCCTGCCGTTTTACTGCCTGCAAGTTTTCTTTTCAAATTCGGCTGGGTGTGGCGAATACCGTTCCTGTATCTTGCAGGAGTTATTCTGATAAGGCTTGGGCACGGCACGCTGTGTATTTCCGAAGCAACAAAGATTGCGGACTACACGCTGATTATTCTTACGATGCTGCTGTATGGTCGGGCATTTACGTTGCAAGACAAATAACAAAAAACCGCGCACGGACAGCAAGATTTTACTCCTGCTGTCCGTGCGCGGTTGGTATTAACCTATTCTCCGTAATCCTCTGGTTTATATTCTGGGTTCATCTGCAACGCATACTCTCCTGCGCGATCATAGATATTCTCGTTCGAGATTTTCGTTACGATATTCTTTGCTGCCTGAACGCTGTCCGCATCATCGTTGATGTCAACGTCGGGCATTCCTGGTACCGAGTTTATGACGGATTGCATGGCATTGTTCCAATTTTGTTGCAACTCCAGTGCGTTGCCATCACTGAACATCGGTCGCAAGTCCTTGCCGATTTTCTTTTGGATGTTATCAAACAAGTTCTTAAATAGGTTTACCGCAATATCTATCAGCACCATTGCCGTCTCCATACGGGCGATTATCTTGCTTTTCGGCACCTTATTCTTCAAGAAGTAGTTGTCGATGCAGTAATAGAGCGTTGTAACGAGCGGTTTCAGTTCCGCTTCCGACGCATCGGATAGGTCAAGCCAAAGCTGATAGCGGTCGGCGAGGACAAAGCGCATCTTCGCATCCCATGTGTTGTAAGCAGCAAGAGCCTTGTTGATGCTTTGCTTTGTCTGCTGACGGTATAGCTTTTTGTCCTCTTTAATCGCGTTGTAAGCGTCTATCATCGCTGTTTGGGCAATGTTGTATGCAGAACCCATTGTGATGTAATACAGCGAACAATAGCGGTCAATGCTCTTTAGTATTTCCTCTTTCTGCTTTACACTTGGCGCGATAATATACGCCCTTCTCGGAGTGCGGCTTATTAACTGACTTGTGCTCATGCTTATATTGCGTTTAAAATTTGCAAATCGTGCGCTTCACCTATCACGCCTACGACGGGTATTCCGCAAGCGTCCGCTACACGGCGTTCCGTTTCACAGCCTTTTGAGCAACGCCATCGGTTCGGTACGACGATGCCGTCGCAGCCGAGGAGCAGGCGTAAGTCCTCTTTCATGTGTTCCGTGTACGGCGCAGAGTCGGACAAAGATTTACTCATGGGATTGACTGGCTTGTAGCCGAGAATTGTCAGTTCTGTTTCAATCCGAGCGAAAAACTTGTGTCGCTCGTTGAGGTTATAGCCGGTAATCGGTGATGATATGTATATTTTCTTTTTGCTCATTTTGTTTATCAGATTAAAATACCACTTCTTTGTAGCTTGATGTCGGCTTCTTGCCGGACAGGATTGCATTGCCGCAAGTAATCAGTCCGTTATCCTCGTCATACGACGGAACGAACACGATTACATCAAATCCATTTGCTTTCAAATCTTCTTCCACTTTCTTGTACGGCACAAACGAGTCGTAACCTCCGCTTGTCTGAATATGGTTGGCTTCGCAGCTGTTTGTTCGGTGGAGCGGTGTAATCTTACACATGAACTTGCGTGGGTCAAACATCGAAGCAAGTATCTTGCCGTCAATGATAGAGTTGTCGGCAAGTGCGAAGTTAAGAGTGTACTTGCGACCGCGCGGAGTTTCGAGTGTGTCGGCAAGTTCTGCAATATCTCTCAATGGCAAGGCGTTTCCCGAGAATAGGTATTCTCGCTGTGCGTCGTCGGTAGAGTTTATGGAGAACTGCAAGCCTGCGTTTCCGTTGTAGTCGATATTCTTTACCCTAACCCATTCACGAATAAAGTCGTTTAAGCCTCGATTATGCTTCGGAAGCATCGTGCTTACTACAGGATGCACAAGCGAATTTCCGATGTAAGGAACAATATCCTCACGCAATAAGAAACGCGCGTGCTCGATTACAGCCTCGTTCCATGTCGGCTCACCCATGCGTGCATAGTGTACATTAAGACGTTTGGTGTGATTAACCTCTGGGTGCATACCTAATGCCGTTGTTATCTCGTGGCGCAGGTCGTTCAGTGTCACGTTGCGTCCCGGTCCGACTTTCGGCACGTCACAGAACTTGCAGTTCATTGAGCAGCCGTACTGGGTAGAGATTGTTATCACCCATTTTTCGGTTAGGGGCATCGGCGTTCCGTTCGGCACACCATTCAGCTCTCTTGTTATGCCGAGGAAGTCGGCTTTGATGTTTGCGTCTTTTCCGTAGTCGGCTACTGTTAGAAACTCCAACACGCCTTTGTCTCCTTTTGCGGTGTAGATTTCACCTGTAGGAACTTTGATTTCTTTGAGTATTTTCATTGTTATTTGATTTTATGTGATGTTTTACTTTTTTGCTGCGCCAATTCTTATGCGCACGTATCGAGTTATTAGCTCTCTCGTACGATACCACCCACGCACCTCGTACGTAATAAACACGCCGCACATTTTAGGGTATTGGCGTGGTTCTGTTTCGATTGATGTGCTTACCTTCTTAAACTTCACCTTAGTAGTTTTATGGAACCACACACGATACTTTAATTTGTAACGCTTCTTTGTTTTTCTAATCTTCATCCGTCACCTCCTTTCTGATTGCTTCCAGCTGTTGTATGATGTTGTCTATCGTCTTGCCGCTGTAATCAACGGCAATTTCTTTCAGCACGGCAATCTGTGCCGTCAGTCTGATATAGTCTGCTTGTTTCATTGTTGCTTGTTTTTATTAAATTTTCCATGTTTCTCCTTTTGAGAGTTTTAAGAGCTGTATAGTTTCGTGTATTGACCTGCTGCTACCGCAGTCAAATCCTGCGTCTTTCAGTTTCTTTATGTGCTGATTCTCTTCTTCTTGTGTCATTGTTCTTTGAATTCTATGTCATGTTCCTCATTCCATTCTTCCTGAAAGTCTGCAAGGCTTCTAAAGATACCTGCGGCAACACCGAAACTTATAGGTTGCGTCATTGCCAGTTCTGTGATTATGACACGACTCTCATCGTACGTCACTTGAACCTTAAATGTTATTTTCGTTTCCTGCATATCACCCTCCTTTCTACCTGTCGTGGATATTGCCAATAACCTCATGGTCGTAACGACGCAGCATCTCGCCTAAAGGTTTGACACCTGGTAGTTTGGCGCAATCTTCCTGCAAGAAAAATCCGCCTAAACTCTCTACCCAAACTACGGCACAAAAAGCTGGACCAATATTCAGAACATCACCCTCGTATATCTCCTTGCCGTTCTTGTCTACACTGCCAGTAAACTGACAGGCGGTATCGGGGTTTACCTTATAGGGAATATTTCTATTCAACATGCTTTCCTTTTGGCAGTCCTCGATAATGTATGTATTATCATTCTCCTCATAGAAATATCCATAAACCCATTCTTGATTGTCAAGCCGCTTAGCCTTAAACTTAATTTTTCTCATTGTTTTATTTATTTTTAGGTTCAAAGCTCCACTGGGTCGTTAATATTGCCGATAATTTCTACATCGCCTTCATGATCGTTGACAACAGCAGCGTGCAACGACAATGTACTTGTGCTTGCTGTGTCTGCGCACACTAAATCAAAACAATAACAGCGCATATCATTCGCTACATAACCAATATTCTTGCCGTTATGCGCAAGAATATCGTCCTCATAAATTTCTTTGCCGTTCTTATCTTTCAGTCCGGTGTACTGCCCGACCGTATCAGGAACTACCTGCGCCATGTTGTTTCCGTTATCGTTGCTTATGTACACTCCATCTACGAGATGTAGTAAGTCGCCATATATCCACTCGTCATTGTCGAGACGCTTGCCTTTGAATTTAATCTCTCTCATATCTATTTCTTGTTTATACTGTTTAACCTATCGACTATCCAGTTAGTGCCGATTGATGAGATTGCGAGAAATACCCAAAATGTCATTTTTGAAAATTCGAATCCTATCAAACGTAGTAATGCCACCGTCCATAATGATAAAGTCATGGTTGCGGCGAATTTTCCGAGTTTTTCATACATATATTGCTATTCCTCCTTTACTCCGAACGGAGCACCGTCGGCAAAACTAAAACAGTCAAAGAAAGCCTTATAATTAGAAGAGCCGCCACTGGTTCCTTGTATTCCCTCTGTGTGCATAAATCCAATTTGAGTACGCACATTTCGTTTCTTTTCTCTCAGCCACCCGAATGGCTGATGTTTTAACATCTCCTGCCAGCACTCGTCTGCATCCTTAAACGGGCGGTACTTGGGTTCGGACTTGACGCGGTAATCAAAAGAACTATACGAAAGTCCAGGAATTTCGTTTACTTTCTTCCATTCTTCGTCAAATCCTTTACTTCTATACTCTATCTCTTTACCTTCTGCAAATGCCTGTAATACAGGCAGCAATTCTTTTGCTTCTTCTCTCGTCATAATTATTTATAGTTTAGTTGGTCGTCCGTAAGTATAAACATCATGCTTGGCACGAGTGCCGTCTTTCTCTTCCATATAGAAGAAGAATGTCAAACCTAATGTTGCTCGCATATACTTTTCTGATGGTGTATGATGCGGAACTATTCTTGAAAGCCAGCCTACGTTTCCAGCTTCATCTATAACCTTATCTCCAACTTTAAAAGGTAAGGCTTTAATATAGTCCTCTTGAAGTTGTTTCATATCTTGAAGTAATTCCTCGCGCCTTACATTTCCATTCTATCTATAAAAGGCTTGATTGTTTCTCGTCGTTTTAGCCATCTATCTATTTGCTTGTCTAATTCTTCTTTTATCATAAGTTGTCCTCCAATAAATTAAAATCAGCAACATTATGATAGAAATCTCCGTCACCATAAATGTTACATGAATAGCTCTTGCCTTCCACACAAACCTCGAAGTAGTTGTTGTCATCATGTGTGATTTCAACATCATCTGGCAGAATATTCTCTTTGAACCATTCTGCACTATCTATGTTATCCATTGGCTCTAAAGTGCTAAAGGACACACATTCACAATTCTTAATGTCTTCTATACTCATTGCTCAACCCTCCAATTCTTTTATAGCTTGCTCACATCTTTGTATATTCAAATCCATATCTGCCATATTCTCTTCTTTTTACTCTCCCTACTGTCACTGGGGAGAAATTGTTATTACTCAGTTACCAACTCCCAGTCCTCTGCAAATACATCACTCGAAGACGGAACCCAAGAGTCGGCACGTCCGTCTGGGTGAATTATGAGCATCTGATTAGTGTAAGCAATGTGTGGTTCAGCACGTGCCATAATGATGTCTTTGGCAGACTGAGGAAGTGACTGCATGTTAGGGATAATGTCGGCTGAAATACGAGCAGGTACTTGCTTGACAACAAATAAACCTTTGCCATTCCAACCAGCTCTGCGGACAGCCATGCCTGCTTTAAGATAAAGTACTGCCGTGCCGAATGTAAAATTGGACAGCTTAACTTTCATCTTATTTGCCTTTATAAATCTGTCTGCCAAGACAAAGTAATATTGCCCCATCACCCCTCTTTGCACAGTCAACAAAGCACGAGAAAGTGCGTCTAAAGCACTGAACTCATCCGAAGAAAGAAAGTTATCGCATTTATTCATGCGTTTTTCAAGGTCTTCGAGTTCAAGAAGCATTCTGTTGACAAACGTTTCAGACGGCTTGTAAGCCTTCTCGAATACATCTGCTGGCGACCACGACTGATAGCCGTCCTCGTACTCTACGAGATAGCCTGCCTTATCCGTTTCACACTCAGAGGGTCTTACACCCTCTTTCAAGAGCTTGCGCTCGTAGGCTTCGCCCATTGTCATAGGCATAGCCTTCACTGTCTTTGTACCAGTGTACTGTTTCATATTTTTGTTATACTCTACGCATTTATGTTATTTTGCCTTGAAGTTATATATCGGCTTAATTCTCTTCACTATCTCTACCGTGTCGCCTATAAGCGATTCTATCTCTTCGGCAGACTTGTACGCCATTGGCGACTCGTCGATTGTAGACTCACAGACGGATGTAGAGTATATGCCCTGCATCTCCTTGCTGTATTCGTCCATACTGAGCGTTTCCTTTGCCTTGGCTCTTGACATAAGGCGACCAGCACCATGTGGGGCAGAGTAAAGCCAATCCTCGTTGCCCTTACCTCGACATATCAACGAGCCGTCACGCATATTGAGGGGGATGATTAGCTGCTGGTATTTTTCGGCACACACAGCTCCCTTACGGATGATACCTGTATCAACGTCAAGATAGTTGTGCGTCGTTGTAAAGGAATCCAGGAACCACACTTGAAGCTCACGGAGGATTGTGGCGGCAATCTCCCATCTATTTGCACAAGCAAACTCTTGACAGCCTTGCATGGCGAAGATATAGCTGTAAAGACTCTCGCCTTCGAGGTAAGCAAGGTCGGGAGGTATGGTACCCAGGCGACGCAGCGCGTTGTTTATCTCGCTCTCTATGCCCAACCTCTTATATTCCTCTATAATGCGTTTGCGCTCGCCACTTCGATTCTCATTCTTCTGTGCCAACTTCTGAAAATAATGGCATACCTTCACGCCAAGATTGCGACTGCCCGAATGCACTACCAGATATTTGTAGCCTTCATCGTCCTCGTCGAGTTCGATGAAGTGATTGCCGCCACCTAATGTGCCAAGCGAGCGTTCCATATAGCTACGGTCGAAACAGCCCCCTGTTATCCGATCCAAGTCACGCAAAATGCGATGTATTTTTCTACCTGCGGCTTCGGGTATGGGATTGTCGTGAACACTGAACCCGCTCGGAATTTTGTCATTGATGATGCGGTCGAGAAGCGATAGGTTTATATCCTTCTTATTGAGTTTGAACACCAACATTCCGCAACCTATATCCACACCTACGGTATTGGGTACAATCCTGCCAGCAGTCTGTATTACCGTGCCTATGGTGCAACCCTTGCCTGCATGACAGTCGGGCATGATGCGAATTTGGCAGTCACGATACGCCTCGCTCGCTGCCATCTTTTCAATTTGTTTCTTTGCCTCTGCTTCAATGGTTTGGGCAAAAATCTTTACGTTCTCCATGCTCTATATCTTTGTTTATACTTTTAGTTCTGCGTTCAAGCCCAGCGCCCAAAGGATATGTTGGAGTTCGTGAGCGTATTCAATTTCTCGTAACTTTTTGCCGTCAAGGTAGGCGGCAAACTTGTTTTCTTCGACCTCGTACACAATATTAATGCCGAGGTCGTAATGATAGAAGTCGTACCATTCCGAAGTGCCTTCCTTTTGATGCTGCTCCTCCTTAAATCCGTTCTTTTCGAGGAGTTCGGGCGTGAGAGAGATGCCTTCAATGCTACAACACCAAGCTCCCCAAGGTCCGTCGTCGTCATCGTAGGTAGCGATTAGACCGACGACACCTACTTTGTCTTTATAGACTTTCTCGGGACGTATATCGTTAACAACGCACATTGTGCCTTTCGGAAATGCGCAATCGCGGTTTGTTCTTACAAGGTCGCCTATTCTTAGGTTTTCTGGTTTAATCATTTTCCTGTGCATTCTTTTGTAAATACTACTCTTTCATCTTTTTTGTCATAAGGGCAATTAAACACCTGAGGGCAAAGAGCGCAGCTTATAATGTGACGTACGTCACATTTCATTCTTGATTTGTAGCTCATTTCTTTCTTCTTTTATTTGAGTTTTGAAGTGCTTGACCGAAATCCTTTGGGGAGGCTACTGCATCTGGAATAACTTCACATGCTGATGGCAAATAATAAAGCTGGCTTACGAATTTCATTTCTCACCTCCTTTCGGCAATATATAATTCTTTGGCATCTTCATAAAATTATCCAAACCCAAACCGAATAGCAGATGTTGGAGTTCGTGAACATACCGTATTTTCATGTTAAAAATATCGGTGCGATAGTCGTTGTCCACAGGGTATATCGCTACTCCATGCTTGGCAAATTCTTCGTGTTCGTCACTCCATTTCCATCCGTTGCATATTAGCACTTCAACAGTTAAAGAGATAGGCTCCACTTCACTGTGGTCTGCAAGGTACCAGTTACATTTGCCGAGATCAGTTAAAAGGTTGTCCTCTCTCACTTCTGTAATTTGTACGACTCTTGGTGAGGCTACTCCTATATATCTCACCCAATCACCGGCTATATATCTCTGTTTCATATGCTTGATATTTATTTATTCGGCAGCAAGTCCTCTATGTAACACCACTTAGTGATGCTATTATACGCAACAAACTTTGCCCATTCAACATCCGAGAAGACTCCATCTATGCCAACGTCCATAGTGCCTCTATCATCGAGCCATTGGTATAGGATAACAGCATTACCTTCGGGTTTTACACTTGCTTCGTGCCAAATGGCGTGCTTGAACCAATCAACGCCTGCGGCGAAAGCATTTCCTGCGGAGAAGTTTGCAACTGCATCCAATGCGGGATTGTATGTCAACGTTGCCGCCTTTCGTATATCTTTTTCGTCAATCATATTGTTATCTATATTTGTTAATAATGTTGTAAATCGCTTGCACGTCTTCGTCGGTAACTTTATGACTAAAACTATCCATGCCCAAAAGTGTGCTTGCCTCCGTTAGCATTTTTTCTCGGAGCTTACATCTGTTAAACTCGGCAATATCTTCTTCTGTCGCAATTGAACAATTAATATAACTGCCCCTAATGCACCAACCATCAGATTTGCGGAATCTGACTTTCTTGCTATCTTCGAATTGTTTTGGCGTTACCTTTGTAACGGTTGCAAAATGCGGAAAGTCGCCCCACAAACGTGGGTAATACTTAATTTTATCGCCTACTTTAATATTAGAAAAATCAGCCATTGTAAGTCGTTTTAAAATTATCGTAGATTTCCAAGTCGTTCCACCATTCTTCTCTACCGAGTTCTACGTGTCTGTTTTCGGGTGCCCTGTGCTTCACAACTGCCTTTATCCACTCGTTAGGAACAACCGTATTAAACGATTGCAAGCCGCTGCTTTTCTTCGTCTTGCCGACTACCTTGCCGTCAATGTAGAGGTAAAGCGGATGATATTCGCCTTCAAAGCGGTAGCAGAGAGCTTGGAGCTGCTTGTGCTCTATCTCGCTGCAAAATGTCACCTTGTAGCGGTTTCCTCTATGCAAAGCAGCGAGTGCGTGCATGAAGTCCTCGTAACCGACATGCGTGTTCTTCTTGCCGTTCAGCTCGTAGAAGTATTGCTTGAAGATGTCGCGTCGCATATAGAACCATAGAAAGTCCATATCGTCGTCTGACATCTGTGGAATTGATTTATATACAATCTCCTGCCAGACGTGCTGCCGGAGGTGCGAACCTCTTGCGAAACCCTCAACCGCATTGAGGAAGTCGTGTCTACCTAAAGAAAGATTTATCATACTTAGAATTTTTCTCTTATTTTCTGATATTGCTTGGCAAACGTCTTTTCCGTTACCCATGCGCTGTATCGTGTGCGGTAGTAACGCTTAGGCTTGCCTGAAACAAGCCCTGTTGCGTCACGAGGAGTATTCACGCTCATGTATATCTTTGGCACGATGTCCGTTGACACATACGATGTGATATACTCGTCTTCGAAAGCGATATGTCCTGTCTCGCGGAAATTGACATTTGCAAGCGAGAAGTCTTTTGCCATGCTGTTATTCGGGAGATTTATCCGTACCTAAAAGATGTTGATTGCCTTCGTAGGAAACGCACTGCTTATAGGCGCTCAAGGTAGTAATGTAACAGTACGGATTTTTATTGTTGTAACGCGAGAAATGGGCAGCTATCCAAATATCCGCATCACTATTTCTAACCAACACCTCTTGGAACGGCTTGAATGAACACTTAGGTTCAACAACCTTAACAGGCTCTACTTGCAACGTTTCAGGATTGTACTTGCCGCCGTAATGCTTCTCTGCTGCTGCGATAAACAATGTTTTTTGTTCATCATTTGTCTTTACAAAACATTCTGTGTCGCACACTTCCTCTTCGCCAAAGGTGTGGTCTTTGTAGTAGTTGATTGTGGTGTTAAACTCTGTGTAATCATCATTTGCCCAGCCGTCGAAGACTGCTATCATTTCGTTGTGAGGGTTGCGTACTACGTCGCCATGCTTAAAGAACTTAGACCAGTCTCGCATTTCACAAGAAGGGAGGAGCATTACTTCTGCGTCTTCAATGTCGTCGTAATAAAAGCCGTTTTCTGTAAAACTTCCAAAGGGAGAGAGCGGGACTTTTGATAACACCTTAATAGGGAAGGTGTTATCAGATACTACTTCTTTAAATTTCACCTCACCAAGCAGCGGTGAGTATAACTTTGTGCCTTTTGGCATATCGCGGAGTATCTCCGCAATGTTAATCTTATCTTCCATTTTCTATCTCCTTTTCTTTTGCTGTTTTCATGCCGTCTTGGGCTCCGCAAATCTCAATAGCTTTTTCCAGTAGTTTTTCCTGCTTGATTGCGATTCTAAGAATATCGCGATAGTCCTTCAGCAACTTGTTGTATATCGAACTTCTTCCAAGAAAGTACCAGGTACTTACAAAAAAGATGGTATTGATGATTGTTAATACTATTTCCATTGTTATTCGGTTTATATATCGAGGTTTTTAACACTATCGAACACTGCCTTTATCGGTGTAAGTCTTAAACCGCCCAGACAAGCGTCACTATTGGGGTCGTCTTTGAAAGTGTATAAGATGACATCTATGAAACGTGTCATCTCGACCTTTATTTCTCTACCTCTGTACTCGCTGTTGAGTTCTGCGACTACGTTTTTAAGCACCTCAAAAAACATAACTGGAGTAAACTTCTCGCTAAACACAAATTCTGAATTTCTAAGAGCTTTCAAATTGTATGCAAGATCCTGTGTCTTTTTGTTGTGAACGCTACATTTCGGGCGTTCGCAGTAAAATATTTCTTCTATCATATTATTGTATTATTAGTTTCTTAGTATGTGCGCCTTCACCACCTTGTGGGCAGCTCGTGGCTGCGCCTTGTTAAACTCTTCCACAAACCAACGTTCGTACTCGTCGTGGAAACGTGGTCTGTGCTGTTTTTTGCCTTGGAGAGGATAAATATCTGCGATAAATTTCTCTCCATTGTCTAATGTCAGTACGGCTTTCATAGCTTACCAGTTATAAATCCAAGCTCCTTTGCTATTGCAAGGAAGTCGGAGAGTTTGTCGGGCGATACATCGGTCTTCTTGCCTTGCGAGTACACAACACCATCTTCAACCTTGAAGTAGATATTGCCATCCATGTTTACGAAGTAAATCTCACTTTTCATGTTATCTTACCTCCATGTTAATTAGGTCGTTGAAATCTTCTTCCGTCTTGCAATCGTAGCAGTAAGTCAGCCTGCCGTAAGCATCCTTTGTGAGCATCATTATGCTGTTGCCGCTGCTAAGCAAGTCTTGAAGCATATCAATACGAGGATATATACTTACGCTGTTGTTCTTGCTAAACCAACGAACGCCCGAAATAAGGCTTGTGGTGTAGAGCGCATACTGTTCGTTTACGCCCTTTTCGTAAGAAACAAAGATGTAATCATCTCCTTTTATGATAGACCACGCTTTGCGCAGCCTACTGACAAATGTCTTGATTGTTTCCTTCATATCTGTTGTTATATGTTAAAGTTAATTTCCTCGGCTGGAACCATTTTGAAAGACTCGACGTTCTCGAAGCCTATATCGTTGCCAGTTACGGTTATAATATCCACTGTTTTGTCGTCAGTGTTTGGGTATATCTCGGATATTGTTTCCGTTGGTATAATAGTCGGTATGGTGTCACCTTTCTCGAACACCAAAAGAAAATAAGGTTTGTTGTTTTCGTTTGCCATCATTCAACCTCCTCAAATTTGCCGTCAATCAATTTGTAATAGGTGTCTGCCTTGATACGGCTTCTATCTACCTGTTCTGTTTTTACGCAAATCGGCTTCCATATATCTCCTATACTTTTCCATTCGGTAAGAGTTATCCAACTTCCAATAGCTGCTTTTGCTTTTGAGTCGTAACCTGCGCACATAACAACGGAATTTTGACCACTACTATCAATCTTAGCGGAGTCGCCTGATGAACCAATCTGAGCGGAGTTGCCTGATGAACCAATCTGAGCGCAGTCGCCTGATGAACCAATCTGAGCGTAGTCGCCTGATGAACCAATCTGAGCGCAGTCGCCTGATGAACCAATCTTAGCGGAGCCGCCGTCATTGCTACTGTTGTTTGCTTTAATCTTGGATGGCATAGTGATTTCTTTTAGCCATTCGACTCCCAAATTGATAATGTCGGCAAGTTTTAATTCTGCTTTGATTTTAATGCGCGAAGAACATATCTTTGTTGAATTATTCTCTTTGTCGATTTCGCCGGATTGTTCAACTTCAGCAAAACGAGAAGTTAGCATATCATAATGGTCAAACACCTCCATTGGCGACTCGCAAGCGTAAAAGCCACGGTTGCAACATTCAATATTGCCATCCATTTCGTATGTTTTGCCGACCTCGTACTGAAAATCTCGGCACTTAAAATCTTTATCAAAGCCTTTGTAGGCGATAATTTTGTTTTCGTTTGCCATATTATTGTCTTTTTGTTACAATTTCCAGTGCTCCAAGCAAAGTCTTTTCGCTAATTCCCTTGCCGGATGCAACGCCATCTTCCTTGATAGAATTGAGAGCTTTTTTGAGGCATGTGATATCAGAGGCGAGTTGTTTTATGAGGACACTCATTTTCTCGTCTACATTTCTCACATCGTCACGATTGGCGTTTACCGAGGTTAGTATCTTGACGCAACACTCCTCGATATAGTCCTTTAACGTTGCTTCGTGCTCCTTCTTTATCTCCTCGACAACAGCCGACGAACGAATAGGGTATATGGCAAAGTCGCACTTTATTCTGTCATTTGGTGTTTTTTCGTTTCGGATGTGCACATCGCGTAACTCCTTGTAACAACTACCTATCTTTACAAGATAAGTTCCTTCGCCATGTGGGTAATGGTCAAGAAAATAGCGTTCGTTCCCAGTAAAGGTTTCGCTTTCTTCAATTACACCCAAAATCGGTATTCTTACTTCTTTTTCCATGAGTTTGTTTTCTTTTGTTTCGCCAGCATACGCTTGTACGCTCTACGTTCAGCTCGCGTCATGCCGTCTTTCTTGATTTCGTAGACTTCTTTATCCATTGTTTTCATAGATTAAAGTTCATTATATTCGTTGTGTTTTACAGAGTTTCCGTGAAGGAAGCCGATTGTATAGCCTAACGAACCCACCATGAAGGCGACGTAGGCTACGAGTAGTATTATTCCGATTGTTGTCATTGTTATTTGGCTTTTTTGCACCACAAGTCGATTTCGATGTAGGCTCCTGCCCATATCGCTTCCTCAACTGTTGCGTCAGGATGCTCTCTTAGCCATTTCTGTATCTCGTCTTTCAGTGCCATTTGTTGATGTTTTAGGAGTCCATTCAATTCCGAGCTTTGCAAGCGTGCCGTCCTTGTAGGCGTTGTATGCCATCTTCGCTTGCAGGCAGTTGGGGTTTCTGTCAGCAGCCTTGGTAGCTGCGAGGAGGTTGTTACGTTGCTGTTCAGCGCGTGTGAACTCTATTTCCTCTCTGTGTCGTTCTGCTTCCAGACGTTCGCTTGCCAAATCAGATTCAGTAATCGTAACCGTCGCAGCTTGCGGTTTCGGTTTGTTTGGAGCTGTAATACCGCTCTCTACAAGCCGTGAGAAGTTTTCGGGTTTCAGTAGCCAGTTGAAGTCAGCAACCCATTTTGACGGGTTCTTACCGTTAAGATAATGGTCTGCGAGAGCCTTGTCAAGTACCTTCTGTAATGCCTTGTTGTTGTTGTTATATTCCGCAAGTCGTTCCTCGATCAACTTCTTGCGGTATGGTGTAATATTGAGCACCTTCGCCATTGAGGACTTCGTTTCGTCCACACGGCGGTTCCAGTAGGCGACGAGCTTCTCGTAGTCTACCGTTGCGGCCTTTTCCTGTGGTGCGGATGCAGGAGTTTGAGGCGTGTTTGTCTTGCGTTTGTTACGCTTCGCCCAACGCTTGCGTGCGTTCTCTTTGTTGCGCTCGCAGCGTCTTTTGTATGAGTCGCGTTCCGCGTCCACGTCCGCCTTCAGAAAGGCGAACGCGACACGAACGGCTTGGTCGGCATCCTCGGACAACATCGTGCCGTCGGAAGCGTAAGCAAATACAGCCCTCATAAGCTCGCCAAGTTGTATGTTGGTCAGTTCCTTGAAGGCTTCCATGTTTGATAAATCGAGGGAAATTCTGTTTTTCATAACAATGACTTTTATTTAGTTTGTAGGGCAGGGAAGTGACCCTACCCTACTATGATAGCATTTAGGTTGGCTTGTGCCCACAGAACGTACTTGCGAACGTTAAAAGGGCAGTTTGTCAGTTCCTGCTGACGGTGCGGGCTGTGCTCCTGATGCAGGTGGCTGCGGAAACAGGGCACCTGGTTGCGGTGCGGGAGATGGTTGTGCAGCCGGCTTTTGTGCCGAAGCATGGTTTACGACATTCCATGCTCTGATTTGGTTATACCAACGTCCGTTGTATTCGTGAGCGTCGATGTCGATTGACACCGTGACCATATCGCCCACCTTGAGATTGTACTGCTCGACACGCTCTGCACCGAACACGTCGAAGGCGATGTTCTTCGGTGTCTGCTCGTTGGTCTGCAACACATAGGTATTGACCTGCCACGGCTTGCCGGTTGACTGCGACGTGCCACTTTTTGGTGGCAGAGCCGCTATGATTTTTCCTACTACGTCCATGATAATTTTTAGGATTTTGACTTGTTGATAACTTCTTCCACGAAAGCGTTCGCGAGCTTCACGCGCTCTTCGAGTAGCGCGATGTCCTCGTCGTTGCGTGGAATGTTTACGATGTGCATAGGGTTCAGGAGCCACGGCGAATAGGAAACAAAGTCCGTTTCCGTCGCGCCGGTGCAAGCCATCTCTGCCATTGTCTGCCAATAGTATTCGGGCTTGACTTCTTTCAGTGACGTGCCGTCGTGTATCTTATCCACATACATCATGTGAGTTGCGATGTTCGGGCACTTTATTTCCAGACACTTCAAATCCGCGCCTCTTACAATGCCGTCGGGCGAGGCTGCGAAATGTGGTATGGTATCGTGCTTGCAGGATGCAACCTCGAACACCTCGACATCGTTATTGAGCTTGATGTATGTCTCTCGGGCATACTGCTCCTGCTCGATGCCGAACTGCATAGCCTTGGAGGTGAAGTTCGTCTGATGAAGATAATCATCAAACACATCGTCATCGTTGAGGAAGTCGGGGTTGAACAGGCGTTCTGCGGCTACCTTGTACATATAGCTCTTTGCCGTTTCGGACCACGCTTCATACTTCTTGCGACCCGACTTCATAAGATTGTGGACTTCGGAACCTGTAAAATTTCCGAAGCGGCTACGAAACCATGAGATTTCACGTTGATTACTTTCCGTACTTATCATATCTTAGAAGTATTTGTTCTGAAACTTGCGTCTCAAATAATTAGCAACATCTTCTGGAGTTCTAAGAAAGCCTTCATTGACGAGCATTGCAACCTGTTTCTCAAGTTCAAAATACTCTTTCTGCTTTTCCTCTGTACCATACTCGTTGCGGAGCTGATGTTCGTGATGCCCTGCGACTATATAATTAATCCCCTTGCCAAGAATGGGCATGTAACGTTTCATCTGATGCGGTGTACAGATTTTGCTCATGGCAGAAGATAGCTGTTTATAAGCGTCGCCTGCTTCATTACGATATGTAAGCATTTGGTCTGAAACGAATTTTAAGACTTTGACTTTGAAGTGCGGATTTAACCACATGGCAAAATCTATAAACAATAACGGATGCCCCCAAGTTCCACCACCACGATCGAGACGAGCCTTTGATTTTACATAGGGGGATTTGTCCCCATGTAGATTTTCCTCGTCCGCAAGAGCTTTTACAAACTCCTGGGTTGCTTTATTTTCAAAATAGTCTTTTAGCTCTTTCTTGGTTCCCATCTTTAGGTTCCAGTTGTTAAGCAACCCAGTAAGACAGAAATATCCGTCTTTCGTCCGCTGCTCAACGGTAAAGTCGGCAAGCGGACGTTTCATTATTTGGTTTGTAATCATGCCTTAGCATCCTTCTTTGCAGCGTTGGCTACTGCGGTTTCGGCTGCTTTGGCAGCGACGTTCTTCTTGTTCTCTTCCTTGCGGTACGGCTTCATAAGCTCCTCGACGGTGGTATCGCCGTCTACAAGCGACTGTATTACGCCGCGCAACAGAGCAATCTGTTCAGCCTTGATTTGGTTGATGGTCTGCTTTCCGCAAATCATTATAACCTCCTCTTCTGTGATGCCGTACTCGTCCTTGAAGTAGTCGATGCACTTCTTGCGTGTAGCAATCAGCTTATCGTTGTCAGAGAGGTCGCCAGTGATGCAGTGTTGTGCTGCCTGATATACCTTATCGGTAACAGCCTTTGGGATAACAGAGAATACAGCATTGCGGTATGCGATAGCGTTTGCTGCGTTACCTGTAACGGTAATCATATCATCCGAATATCTCTTGCCACTGCTGCCTACGATTGAACGACGAACCTCGAAAGCGGTCGCCACATTGTTTTCCAAGTCCCAACATGTACCACGACTGATAACCTGCTTGTCGGTAATCTGAACAACCTTTGCTTCGGCACGGATATTTCCCCAGTTGGATACGATTAACTTAGCCAGATGCACGCTCGGGCCGGTGATAGGCTTGCCGCCGCGAGGGAGGGCGTAACCGCAGCTCTGCGCTGTATTTACATCCATAGTCGCCATAGCGATTGAGTTGTTGATGCTTCGTGTGACGTTTCTCGGATATTGCTTTGCGGTTGCCACCTGCGAGTCTACGTTTGCACGCTCTACTGCGTCCAACTGAACGATGTTCTGATCATGCTGCACTTGCAGCACTTCGTATTCGTTATTTTCCATTTGCTATGCTGTTTTTATGATTATTGTTACTTCTCGAACACGTCGAGTATCTTTGTTTCTACGAGGCGGTTTATTTCGTAGTCAATCTGTGTATTGAGAAACGCATCTACGACATATCTGCGTGCCGTTTCGATGTTTTTCGCCTGAACGAGATAGTTTACGTTGGTCTTCTTTTCCTTGCCGGTACGCTCGTCAAGCGTAATCATTGCGACGGTTGCACGGAAGAACTTGTCATCGTCTTCATCTTCAGAGAAGAATACCTCGGTGTACGGAGCGATTGCGATTTTCTTCACGTCAAACTCGCCCGAGCAATACGGTTCCATCTCCTCTGTAATTCTCTGCTCCGCTTCCGCAAAGCTCAATGCGTCCACGGCGTATGCTTCCGTAGTGATGCTGTTTGTGCTGTCGTCATTCTGACGTTCGTAGCGTACTGTGGTTTCGTACCACACTGCTGTTCTTGTTCTCATTGCCTTATGTTTTTAGAAAATTAGTTACTGATACTTGAAGAAGATAAACCCGAACGCATTTTTATGTATTCGGTTAATACCGAGGTTTCTGTCGATGGCAAGGCAGTATTTTATCATATCGCACGCTTTCGTGTGCGGCATCTTGATAAACGCCTTATGCTTCTCTCGGAGTTCCTTAATCTTCTGTATGTGCAGCTCTGCTCGTGTACGAGACTCTGCACTTGCGCCCGACTCTCGTTCTCGGATGCGCTCATATACTTCGCTTATATTCATACCGTATGTTTTTTTATTCGTATCGCCATTCCCACTGACAGCAACAATAATTTGACTTCGGGTCTCGCTTCGGGTCTTTACACATCTCGGGCCAGTTTCCCCACTGGCAATCATGGCACCCTCTCGGTCTTCCCATGACTTTAACCCTTTGTTTTGAACACGTCAATCACCGACTGCACCGTTGCAGCCAAGCCGAACAGCGCAAACACTGTCAAGAATGCAAAAATCAGTATTTTCATAATCAACATTGTTTTTTGATTTGCGAAGTTGCAGGATTTGAACCTGCTTGGTGTTTATTACTCCCCAGAGGCTTGGTACACGAAGGGCTGAAAAGTTATCTCAAACATAGAAAGAAAAAAGGACCCGTCGCTCCTTGCTTGCGAGCTTGTATAGCTTACCAGGTGCCTATACCACAACTTCATTGGACGACCGAAGTCGCCGCGACAACCAAGTAAAATCAAAAATCGGGGTTCGCACCCGAGAGTTGTCCTTTAGCAACTCATTTTTAAGTAAAAAATATAATAATGTAAAAAAAACTATGCATTAAAGGGAAACACAATACTATTATTATTTATTGTATATA
>OGNP01000112.1_pt1 | contig 52812 bp, 44 predicted proteins | sample 1573531 | NCBI WGS metagenome assembly OGNP01 (sample SAMEA2581984, study PRJEB24529) | metagenome | biome: Human gut stool | place: China | collected 2011 | reverse complement strand
TATTCACGCTGATATTTTGACATTATAGCCAAATAGGAGTTTGCTAATTTGATTAAAATACATATTAACAGAATCAGCAAAATGTGATATAATGAATTTTAAGGGCATGCCTTGGGAGGTGTTGCCCCTACAGTATAAAAGCAAGGGGGCAGGAAGTTGCATAAAAAAATTATCTGCAGTGTATTGTCTGCTGCAATGTTCCTGACCCTTTTTTCAGCCTGCGGTCGATCTGAAGAGAGCGTGGTCAATACTAAAAACTCCTCGTTTATCGAACAAGAGGAAGTCGTTGACAGCCCTGCAAAGATATTTTTCTCGGCATGGAACGGCAGTGAGATAACCGCTGACACGGCTAGAGAGCATGGTATGCTTTTCATGGACTCTTCGGAAGAAAGTGATATGCGCTGGGCTGAGTTCTGTGAGTGCGTAAAAAGCGGCACTGAGGCTGAGATAACAGTATGCACAAGCACGCAGGTGATACATGCTGAAAGCTCTTTGGAGGGGGACAGCGGAGTTATTAACATAGAATCTGAGGACTTTTCTGAGGGCAGCATGAAGCTTTTCTCAAAAAAACTTTCTGCCGACAGCCTTTACAGCGTTTGTGAAAACGGCTTGACGGTATATTACGCAGGAAGCAACAAGCTTTATCAGACAGAGAATGTAACAAGTGAGCTTACAGACGTTCCTTTTGAGCAGAAGATATACAAGTGCAGCAGTGAAGCCAACATGACCTTCCCCTATCAAAAAATGTTCTCAAATTATGATGATTTCAGTGAATATTATTTGAAATACAATGGTGAACTGCAAATTCAGGAAATGAAAAAGGATATGGAAGCTTTTGAAAACGAAGGTGGCTTCAACAACCATGTTATTTTTCTAAAAGGAGAGCTTTCGGGATATGAGCATATCGACTACAAAGCAGTAAGGGCGGTCAAGGACAAGGATTCCCTTTTCATATATGTGGCTAAAGAGATACCCGAGAACAAGGCAGGGGCGACTTCAAAACGTCAGATAACTGTCACAGTGCCGTCAGAGTATCTTGATGAGATAAGCCCCAAAAACATAAAATGGATAGTTTTCACACAAGAGTGACAAAAGGTGGACAAGGTGTCTGCCTTTTTTTATTCTGAAAGTTGACAGATAAAATCATTAGTATTATAATAAGGTCAACACCTCATAAGGAGATATTTATATGAAGCTTTTTTACCCTGAGATATTTGATGAATTTGTCTGCACAGGCTCGCAGTGTTCTGACAACTGCTGTATGACCGATTGGGATATCGAGATAGACGAGGACACCTACGGCTTTTACAAAAAGCTTGACAATGACATAGGCAGGAAGTTTGTGAACTCTGTTACAGAAGACGAGGGCGTGAAATATCTTGTCCACTGTGACGGCAAATGCCCTATGCTCAACGAAAAAGGGCTTTGCTCTGTTCAGCTTGCTTACGGTGAGGAAAACATCTCAGACATATGCCGTGAACACCCGAGGTTTTACGAGTGGTTTGGAGATTACAAGGAGGCAGGCGTGGGACTTGCCTGCGAAGAAGCTGTGAGAATGTATCTTTCCGATGATGAACCTGTGAGATTTTTTACCAAAGAGATAGATGAAGAGCCTGACGACCTTGAGTTCGATCCCCAGCTTCTTGAAACCATGCTTTTTGCACGGACGGCTTTCATTGACCTGCTTCAAAACAGGGAATATTCTCTCCATGACAGGCTTGTGAACGTTCTTTCAGCGTCAGCGGAGATACAATATGCTCTTGACGAAGAGGATACAGAGGAGATAAAAGCCATTGCCCAGGAGCTTTCCTACCCTGAGATAATTGCAGAGCGTGTGGAGAGCTTGAAAAAGGCTTTGCCTGAAAAGCCTTTGGAAAATGCCGAAAATATGCTTTTGTATCTTGAACGTCTTGACTTTATAGGCGACATTCTCCCACAGCAGATAAAGGACGCAAGCCGCTTTGTGAAAAAGCTTTCCGCACCCTTAAAGGCTCAGACGAGCGGTGAGTACGAAAAGCTTGCGGTGTATTTTGTATACAGATATTTTCTTAAAGCTGTGAGAGATTTCGACCTGCTGTCAAAAATAAAGGCTATGATAGTGTTCGTTTTTGCCGCAGAGGTAATAAATCTCAGTCGTGAGCAGGACGCTCCCGCACGCTTTGAAACCGTCAAGGAGCTTTGCAAGGAGATAGAATACTCAGGTGACAACATGGACAGGATATATGACGACAGCTATCTTTCCGATATTTTCTCCGATATTTCTATGCTTGCACTTCTTGAATGGACGCTTTAGAGAAGAAGGTAACCAAGCGCCAGAAGAAGCTTTATGTCTGCACCCTGCTTGTATAATATGTAAATAAGCAGACCGATAAGGGCTTTTTCCTCGTCTATCTTTATATCGCCTAAATTCCCCCCAAGCAGACCGCTCAAAAGCGAACTGCTCTGAGGGGCTTTTTGTGGGCTATGAGCATTCTGAGTGCGAGGGGGTTCCTCTGCTTTAGGTGGTGCAGGCTCGCTATTAGGGCTTGCGCCCACAATGCTTCGTGAACGCCTTTGCATTTCTCTCACACGGCGAATAGCTTCCTCCTGCATGGTGGTGAAATTATTGTCATCAGAATATGCCAAGCAGATCACCTCCCAGAAGTCCGCTTTCTTTCAGTGCAGGATACACTGCAAAAAGCTTGAATATTTTTATGAGCCTGTCTATTTTCGCCTGATTTTCTTCTTTCAGCAGAGGTCGCAGAGCAAGAAGAAGCTGGATATTTTTATCGGGCTTTGAAGCCGACTGCATAATGCTTTGTATCTTCATAAGCTTTGCAATATCAAGACCCCCTGCCTGTGTCGCTTGCGCAGGCTTGCTTTCCGCAGGGGGAGAAATGCCCCCCAGGCTTTGAAGAAGCTGAGAAAAGTCCATGTTCTGTGGACTTTGGGTTGGTGCTTCACTTTTACCGCCCTGCTCTCCCTGTCCGCCGTTATCCGCCGTGAGCATATCTGCAAGCTCCTTTATCTGCTTCATGCTTTCCTCGTCATTAAGCACATTCTGTATTTTGTTCATCAGATCGTCCAATTATTTCACCGCCTGTTCAAGCTTTTGCCCTGCAAAATACTATTTTCCCTGAAGCTTTTTGAATATCGCCCTTGCCTGCGGTGAGGACAATATTTTCTCGGCAGTTTTCGGATCTGACAAAGCCTTTTGAAGCATCATAGCCTCGTTTTGCGGCATACCCTGAAGTGCCCTGTCATAAACTCCGCTTTCAAGCTGACCTTTCAGCACATCAGGGGTAGTGCCTAGCTTTCTTGAAGCCACTGCAAGAAGCGCCTGCATGGCTTTTGGATCCATAGAATTGAAGCTGTTTTTTGCGCTCATAAAAAATTCTCCTTTTTTCTATAGTATTTATAAATATTTATGTTATAATATTGCTTGTTATAACTGGTAAAGGGGTGTAACTATGAGAATAATCGTTTTTTCGGATACTCATGGAAATTATTCTGCAATGCACAAAATATTCAAGAGAAACGGCGACGCTGACCTGTTTATTTTTCTTGGTGACGGCGAACGTGACCTTGACAGCCTGAGAGTGCAGTATCTTGACAAAAAGATAGTAAACGTATCAGGAAATTGCGACTTTGCTTCGCTCACTCCCGAAAACGACATATACATGACCGATGACGGTATAAAGATATTTTTCACACATGGCCACAAGTGGGGTGTGAAATACTCTACCGACAGACTTTTTTACAAAGCCAAGGAAATAGGCGCACAGATAGCACTTTTCGGACACACACACTGTCGCTACTACGCCTATGAGGAGGGTATCCACATTTTAAACCCCGGCAGTGCAGGTCAGCCGAGAGACGGCAAGCCTGCAAGCTATGCCTATATCGACATTACAAAGGACGGTGGCATATTCTGTAGTCACGTTGACCTATAATATGCTCAGAGCTTAGATCTTGTGCGGTGTTGCCTTAAACAAAAAGCGGACGAACACTTTTCATGTTCGCCCGCATTTTTATGCTAAAAATTATTCTGATATCTCTTTTCTTACCCTTTCAAGCTCATCAAGGAACATCTGATCCGCATGGCTAAGGCGGTAATTACTCTGATAGATAAGAACGTCCTTATTGGTCTTTTTGAAACTATGACAAACTCTCTGCACAAGACCATAACGCTTCAATATCTCCTTTGGCAGAGGGCTTACCCACATGAATGAGTCCGGACAAGCCGAGAGGATATCGAACTGGCTTCCTCTCTCATAGACGTAAATATGTCTGCTGTGATTATTCAGCTCAGCGTTTTTCTTCTGATAAGTCGCTGAGATGTTCGGCACGATATTATCGCCGTGCAATACCTCTATGTATTTATCAAGGACAGTTTCGTTTATCTCTTTTTCTTTAGCAAGCTGGCTGTTTTCGCTTGTGATAAGTACATAATCGAACTCCCACACGTTATGATATTTCAGATTTTTCTCTTCTATCATAGACATGAAAAAGCTCTCATATGCCACAGGATAACGGATTATACCCATGTTATATTCGCATTCCACCACTGCGTTTATGGCTTCCATGGAGTTTGTTTCCCTTATTTTTGCGTCAAGCTCCACATTCGTGCCTAACTTGTTCACAAAGCAAGTGAAAGCGTGGGTTATATAGCTTGCCCTTGGCAAAAGCAGAGAGAAGTTCACAGCGTTTTCACCATTATCCTTATAAAGGCTCTCCATTTTATCCATTTGCACAAGTATGGCCTTGGCATACTGCAAGAACTGTTTGCCCTTTTCTGTGGCAACAACACCCTTTGCACTTCTTTTAAAAATCGGTATGCCAACTTCTCTTTCCATTTCCTTTATGGCTTTTGAAAGGTTAGGCTGACCCATATAAAGTGCTGAAGCTGCTTTTGTGATAGACCCAAGTCTTTCGACCTCTACCATATATCTGAGATGAGTTAAATTCATAGTTTCCCCTTCTTTGTTATCGGTATATAAAATTTTAAGGCTGTCATATAATATTATATATGCTTTCTGTCAATTTCATTATAAAGCTTTGTTAAAAACTTGTCAACCGCAAGGAGCGTTTTTTAACATTTATTTAACATAAAACGAAAGCATTTACCTCTTGACAATACCTTTATACTCTGTTATAATCTTATATGTTTAATGCTTACTTCTGCCGCCGGGTAGAAGTTTTGCGTCGGACCTGCTGTCGTTAGGCTTTAAAAGACAGCGGTGTTCGGCGTTTTTTTGTGGGATAAACGGAGGGTAACAATGAAGAAAAATTCACATCTTAGGGATTTTGCCAGATACGCTTCTCTGAACGTTCTTGGAATGATAGGTGTAACGTGCTATATCCTTGCGGACACGTTCTTTGTCGCAAAGGGCATGGGTGCAGACGGTGTTACTGCACTGAATATCGCCATTCCAATATACAGCCTTATCCACGGCACCGGACTTATGATCGGCATGGGCGGAGCGACAAAGTTTGCAATATACAAAAGTCAGGAACGTGACGAAGCAGGAAGCAGAGTTTTCACCTGTGCACTGCTTATGGCTCTGGTGCTTGGAGCGATATACTTTTTGGGCGGAGCGTTTTTCTCAATGCCACTTGCAAAGCTTCTTGGTGCAAAGGGCAGCGTTGTGGGCATGACTAATACCTACCTAAAAGTGCTTATGATGTTCGGACCGTTCTTTTTGCTTAACGACACTTTCAACTGCTTTATAAGAAATGACGGAAACCCAAAGCTTTCAATGGCAGCAATGCTCACGGGAAGCTTTTCAAATATAATCCTTGACTATGTGTTCATTTTCCCGCTGGATATGGGCATTTTCGGAGCTATCCTTGCAACAGGGCTTTCGCCTGTTATAAGCCTTTGCATACTGAGCATATACAAATTCCGCAAAAAGAACAGCTTCCATATCATCAAGGCAAGGCACGAAGGGAGAACTTTTGGCGGCATATTGTCCATAGGCGTGCAGTCGCTTATAACCGAGCTTTCATCAGGCATTGTAGTGCTTGCGTTCAATATAATAATACTTGGTCTTGCAGGCAACACAGGCGTTGCAGCTTATGCAGTGATAGCGAATACCTCCATTGTGGCGGTATCCATATTCACCGGTATCGCACAAGGCGGTCAGCCGCTTATCAGTGCTGCTCACGGCATTGGCGACAAAGACCGTCTTAGAGCAGTGCTGAGATATTCTATTATATCACAGCTTGTAATAGCGCTTATGGTTTACCTTGCTATTGCATTTTTCACAACGCCTATCGCCGCTATATTCAACAGCGAACATATTGACTCTCTTCAGCACATGGCAGAGGACGGCATGAAAATATACTTCACCGGATTGTTTTTCTCAGGCTTCAATATAATAATATCTGCATTTTTTGCAGCTTCTGAGAAAATCATACCAGCCCAGACCATCACCGTATTAAGGGGCTTTGCTCTTATCGTGCCAATGGCTTTCATTATGTCCAAGGCAGCAGGATTAACTGGCGTATGGCTTGCTTATCCTGTCACAGAATTTATCGTAGCGGCAATATCCATAATATTCTATATAAGAAACAGACGCAAGACATAAAACAAAAGGCAAAGTATCAGGCTTTGCCGTTTTATTTTTGCGTAAAGCTTGAAAAAAGTTGATTTTTATGCTATCATAAAGAATAGTGATTAATTTTGCGGAGGTCAACTGACAAATGATAAATGCAAGCGGCAACACGCTGATAATAGATATAAGGGACGAGCTTTCTTTTGAATATGGTCACATTGACGGAGCAGTGAACATCCCTGCCGAAAAGCTTGATAAAAGCGATCTGCCAAAGAGCAAAAAGCTTCTTATCTGCTGTAAAAGCGGACTTATAAGCGACACTGAGGCCGAAAAGCTTCGAATGCTTGGCTATGACGCTGAAAACCTCGAGGGCGGCTACTATGGCTGGCTGAGAGAGAAGCTCTCCAAAGAGGTCGCAGAGAATATCTCGCAGGACGCTGAGCGGAGCATACAAAAGAAATTCCGCAAGGAGATATGGAACAGATTCACACAGTCTGTGAACGAATATGAGCTTATAAAGCCTAATGACAGGATAGCGGTGTGCATATCGGGCGGCAAGGATTCAATGCTCATGGCAAAGCTCATACAAATGCTTCACCGCCACAGCAAGTTCCCTTTCGAGGTAAAATATCTTGTTATGGATCCTGGCTACAGCCCTGCAAACCGTGAGATAATCGAGCGCAACGCAAAGCGGCTGGGCATACCAATAACAGTGTTTGAGTCTGATATTTTCGACTCTGTATACAATGTGGAGAAAAATCCATGCTATCTGTGCGCACGAATGAGAAGAGGTCATTTATACAGCAAAGCACAGGAGCTTGGCTGTAACAAGATCGCACTTGGACATCACTATGATGATGTTATCGAAACTATACTGATGTCGATGCTTTACGGCGGACAGATACAGACAATGATGCCGAAGCTCAACAGCACGAATTTTGAGGGTATGCAGCTTATAAGACCTCTCTATATGGTAAGAGAGGACGACATAAAAAGGTGGCGTGACTATAATGGGCTGCGTTTTATACAGTGTGCCTGCAAGTTCACCGACACCTGCACCACCTGCGCACCTGACAGCAGGACAGTATCAAAGCGTATGGAGATAAAACAGCTTATCGCAAAGCTAAAGCTTGTCAATCCGCAGGTAGAATATAATATTTTCAAGAGCGTGGAAAACGTTATGCTCAATCAGGTCATTGCATACAAAGATGACGAGGGCAGACACAGCTTTTTGGAGAGATTCAAAGAGGAATAAAAACGCATCAGCCACAAGCGGTGAAACAGGCGACCAAAGGTCGCCCCTACAAAAAATCATCGCCGCAGGCGATACCTTAATTCCTCATTCCTCACTCCTCATTCCTCACTTATCTATAAGGTGGCATAATAATGATATTTCTATTTCTTCTGCCCTTTTATCTGGGCGTATCATCATACATGATGTTCCGATTTTTCTACTGGATGAAGCACTGCAACCACAGATTTAACTGGCTGCGTTTCAAAGTGCCTTTTGCAGTGGTTTATCTTTTCATGGCGCTTTCGCCTGTTATAGCTTTTCTGCTCCCGAAATCCGCCGTTGCTATCGTCATAAGGCGAATTTCTACATACTGGATAGGCATTATGCTCTACTCGCTCTTGTATGTGGTGCTTTTTGACCTGCTAAGACTTATCGCAAAGCACACGAAGCTCAAAAACACGCTGCTTTTTTCCCGTGGAAGCGTTATTTCCATAGGTTCGGTGGTTGTGGCTTGTGCGGTGGCGACCTGTCTTTACGGCATTTTCAATGCACGAAACATCAAGGTGAATGAATACAGCGTAACTGTCAACAAGTCCTGCGGCAGTGACAAGCATTTAAAAGCTGTGCTTGTGGCTGACCTGCACATGGGTTACGCCATCGGTGTGGACCACATCACCAACATGGTTGAGAAAATAAATGAGCAGGACGCTGACATTGTTATAATTGCAGGAGATATTTTTGACAACAGCTATGACGGCATGGACGATCCGGAAGGGATAAAGGCACAGCTCAAGTCCATAAAAAGCAAATATGGCGTATATGCGGTCTACGGCAATCATGACATTGATGAAAAGATACTAATGGGCTTCACATTCGATTGGGGCGGCAAGCAGCTTCATAGTGAAAAAATGACAAACTTTATGAAAGAGTGTAACATAAAGCTTATCAACGATGAGTCTGTTTTGATAAACGATGAATTTTATCTTGTGGGCAGGCGTGACACTGACAAACCCGGTACTGAGGACGGCACTCGTGCTGAGATATCAGAGCTTACGAAGGATCTTGACAAGACCAAGCCGATATTTGTGCTTTCCCACGAGCCTGACGAGCTTCAAAAGACCGCTGACGCAGGTGCGGACATAGATTTCTCAGGTCACACACATGACGGGCAGCTTTTCCCAGGCAATCTTACCATAGGTCTTTTCTGGGAAAACCCATGTGGCATGATAAAGAAAGATAATATGTACTCCATTGTCACCTCTGGTGTTGGTGTATACGGCACTTTCATGAGGGTAGGAACTGACGCTGAGATATGCTCTGTAGATATTGATTTTGCAGGTTAAGTTATATAGTAAAAGGTCTGTCACTTGATTTTGGTGACAGACCTTTTTTATGCTAAACAATATCTTTTTCAAAAACGGCTTTGATATTCATATCATCATTCACCTTAGCCTTTATCTCCGATTGGGTATTATCGCCCTTTACGCCCTCCCAATGGTCAAAATGCCAGCCTGATTTTGCTTGTGCGTTCAATTTTATCTCACAGCCGTCAAAATATGTGCCGCTATACTCGTTTTCAATTTTCACACCGCCTATAAGAACTTCGCCCTTTTCGCTATCCGCTGATATCTTCACTGTTCTGCGCTCATAATAGTCAAACTCTCTTTCAAGATAGCCGAGCACTTTATCATATCTTCCCTCAATAAAATTCTGCCAACGTATTATCATAGGGTCTGTAGCTTTCGCAAGGTTTGCCCATGTTGGAAAACGGTCGAAATAATTATCAAGCTCGCCGTAATAGATATTTTTATAATATTCGAGATACTCCCCGAACCGCTCCGCAGTAAAGTTCACGCTTCCAAGCTGACACATTGCCGAGGTGAGCTTCAAATCAAATTCCTCGTTATCTATAAGGCTGCAAAGTATTTCGCCAAACTTTGTATAGCTTTGGCTTCTAAGATACGAGAACATATTTGTTTCCAGATCCTTCTCGTTATAATGCGAGCATGACGATTCCGTGTCGAAAAGCACAAAGCGCCATCTGCCATCTGCATAGCTATTGCCCTGCTCTATGGTTCTTGTGCGCCAGCAAGCATAGTTGTTCTGCGGCCAATCGTCATTGAAGATATACATTTCAGTGGCGGCATACTCCACAAGATTATCCATATCTATCATTGCGCAGGCTTTGCGATAATTCTCCTCAATGGACATATCGTTTTCTGTGATAAACTTATACATATCATTGAAAAGCTTTTCGTCCTCAGCCTCACCCTCGCTCAGCTCATCATTTTTATACATGACAACGTTGCTTTTTGCAACATTATACCTATCCGCAAAATATCTGTCGCTGTAATCCGACTGCAAGGTATAAAGTCCCCAGTATTCACCGTCTATAAACAGCACGCAGGCTGTTCCCTGCTGAGTTTCAACACCTCTGCCTGACACCATATTTTGTATCATCATGTCCTTGAATTTTGAATAATTGGCGTCATTTCCGCCGTTTCTAAGCACAAAGGTCTTGCAGGAGGTGATAGCCTCGCCGTTTACATCTGTAAAGCTATCCCAGAAAGCTGTATCAAAAGAGCTTTTGCCGTAATCGTTTCGAGCATAAAGCCTGAACGACTTTTGATAATCCGCCCTAGACCAGCCGCCTTGTATCCTTATGCCGCAATCCTGAGAAATAAGGCTGTTGCCCTCACTGTCGAAATACTCAACATAACATTCCTTTTCCCACTCTCTGCCACGCTGATTATAGTTTGCAGGGATAGAGCCGTTCCAAGGGTGGTCGGGGTTTTCTTCGTCATATTCTTTGTATACGTCCCCAAGACAGTAAATGCCCGTTTTTTCGTTGAAAAGCCCGTCAGGATCGGTGGTAATAGATACTATAGGCAGATCGTTATGATCTGCACTTGAAACGTCCACAAAATAAGTGGCAGTAACAGTTTTTCCGCACTTCCCGCTTGTACCCTCTGCGCAGGCTCTAATGACAGTGCCTTTATCAACTGCGCTTTTGTCAGGCAGTTTTATGCTGTCACGATAATCAAGCTGTATTTTCATAGGGTCATAAGCCGAAAGGACATTTTCATCATCTGACCTGTCGTCAATTCTCAGGGCATTTTCATAGACCTTTCTTGTGTCCGACGTGGCAGGGTCGGTGCCGTCGGTGGTATAATACACCGTCTGACTCTCTCCTGCGGTTATCTCAAGGTCAAAAGCCTTTTCATAGCTGCCTGCCGCCTGAGAAAACGCAGGTGTATCGCCGATAGTTTTCTCTGCATTCGCCGCAAGAGGTGTAGGCTCTGAAACGTACATTTCACCCTTGGCATTTTTAGAATAGCTCACACCCTTGTTAAGCTTAGGCATTTTTATGCTCTCACACTGGAACGAGTCATATTTCAATATTATCTCCGCTTCGCTGACCTTGCCTATGCTGAAATCAGCGTGAGGAAAATCAGCATTTTCAAAGCCTGCTGACGAGCAGTATACTATTATATAGTCATGGGCTTTAACAACATATCCGCCCAAAGGCTGATCTCCACCGCCATTTTTTGAAAGTGAAAATCCCGTAAGTGAAATATCTTTATTCGTGGGATTATATATCTCTATCCAATCGCTTGGTTCTCCGTTTTTGTCCTGCATAGCTGTTTTCTCAGATGTTTCACTGTTTGAGGGGCATATCTCGCTTATATATATTTTCGGCGGTCTTATTATCACCGCAGCAAGCATTACAACCGCTGCCACCGCCGCAAGACAAAGCCCTATCACGGAAACCCTTTTCAGTCCCAATACGAAACCTCCCGCTCTGCAATATTACAAATATCATTATAGCCTTTTTTCACATTTCTGTCAACCGACTGCAAAACATACAAAATCCATGGGAATTTTCTCTGTGGCTTTTACTATTTCTACAATCCTTTTAACTTTTACTTGACAAACTTTTACGGCTGTGCTTTAATAGAGTAGTAGGGTAAAATCCCCGTAAACACGAAAGGAATGGTACATATATGAAGTTAAGAAAAGTTCTGGCACTTGCCGCTGCAGCGGTAATGGCTGTGGCTGCTCTTGCGTCATGCGGCGTTAAGGAGGACTCCTCAAACGATTCAAAGGCAGGCGGCTCATCAGAAAAGCACTATAAGATAGGCATTGTTCAGATAATGGAGCATACATCTCTCAACACTATCAGAGATGCTGTTATCGACAGACTTGCAGAGCTTGGCTATGTTGACGGCAAAAACTGCACTATCGACGCTCAGCAGGCTAACAATGAGTCAACAACTGTTCAGCAGATACTCGACCAGTTCAAGGCTGACGGTGACGATATCATCATCGCTATCACAACACCATGCGCACAGCTCGCAGCTCCATACTCTGAGGAGATACCGGTAGTATTCTCCGCAGTAACAGACCCTATCGGTGCAGGTCTTTGCGACTCGCTTGAAAGCACAGGGGCAAACATCACAGGCACATCTGACAAGCTCGCTATCACAAAGATACTTGACTTTGCGCTTGAAATGAAGCCTGAAATAAAAACTCTCGGTTATCTTTACAACACAGGCGAGGACAACTCAGTTTCTACCCTTAAAGAAGTAAAGGCTTACTGTGAGGAAAAGGGCATCACTGTAATCGAAGGCGCTGCTTCAAACACATCTGAGGTTCAGGAAGCTGCTCAGAACCTTGCCGCAAAGTGCGACGCTGTATTCTCACCTAACGACAACACTATCGCAGGCGCTATGGGCACTGTAACAGAAGTTATGAACAAGGCGAAGGTTCCAATGTTCGTTGGCGCTGACTCAATGGTAATGGACGGCGGTCTTGGCACTGTTGGTATCGAGTATTCCGACCTTGGAAAGGAAACTGCAAACATGGCAGCTCAGATACTCAGCGGTGAAAAGAAGGCTTCCGAGATACCAATAAAGGTATTCAACGAGGACCTCAGCACTTATATCAACAAGACAACTGCTGACACGATCGGTATCACTATTCCTGACGATATTGCAAACGGAGAAAAGACAGTTTACTTCGATTAAACTATTGCAAAATCAAATCAAACATAGTATAATAGTAGGGAGCGGGACTTTCGCTCCCTGCTATTTTTTATTGAAAGGAAAATTATATGAAACTGAATAAGAAAACAGTTATCTCGCTTATACCGAAAGCTGTGCTTTTGATCTTACTTCTTGTGATAATAAACACTCAGCTCACGGAAAGCGTTGTTACGGGAACATTTGAAAAAGGTCTTGTTTTTGCTATCCTCGCTTTGGGAATATTCATCTCATTCAGGATACTTGATATCCCTGACCTGTCAGTAGACGGAACTTTCACTCTTGGCGTTGCAGTATCAGTTATGCAGGCTTTCAACGGCGACCCTATCAAGGGCATACTGCTGTCAATAGTGGCAGGAGCTATCGCAGGAAGCGTGACGGGAATACTTATCACAAAACTCAACGTTCAGCCTATACTTGCGGGAATAATCACAATGACGGCTCTTTACTCCATAAACCTGAAAATCATGGACAGACCTAATATTTCACTCTATAAGAAAGATACTATATTTACAATGGCTCAGAAATATTTTGGCGACTATTACAAGCTTGCGGCGGCTGGTATAGTGCTTATTATTGCGGCGGCACTTCTTTTCTGGTTTCTTAAAACTCAGGCAGGAATGTCACTTAGAGCCACAGGTGACAACGAATACATGGTAAGGGCTTCTTCAATAAACTCAGACAGAATGAAGATAATGGGCTTTGCCATTGCAAACGCTTTGGTATCCCTTTCAGGCGCAATGTACGCTCAGTATTCCTCGGCAGGCGACTCAAACAGCGGTACAGGTATGCTGGTGGTAGGCCTTGCTTCTATAATTATCGGTGAGATATTCTTCAGCAAGCACTCGATCCTCTGCGGAATACTTGCGGCGATATTCGGTGCAATAGCATATAGATTTGTTCTTGCTTTTGCAATGAATCTCGGTATGGACAGCAACTACACAAAGCTTTTCTCAGCCTGCATAGTTGCCCTTGCTATCTCTCTGCCTGCTATCAAGAAGTATATCACAAAGGCATACAAGCGTGTATGCAGTGACAAATAGGAGGTTTAAAATGCTTAAGCTTGAAAATATAAACATAACCTTCAACAAGAACACTGCCAACGAGCGTAAGGCGCTCCAGCACATAGACCTTGATGTGGCTGACGGAGATTTCGTTACTGTCATAGGTTCAAACGGTGCAGGAAAATCCACACTTATGAACGTTATCAGTGGCAGCTACGAAGCGGACACCGGCAAGATATTCCTTGACGGAAAGAACATCACTCACCTAAAGGAACATCAGCGTGCAAGAACTATAGGCAGGCTTTTCCAGGACCCGCTGAGAGGAACTGCACCTAACATGACCATAGAGGAAAACCTCGGCCTTGCCTACAGCCGTGGAAAGCGTCGTTCGCTGACTATCGGTATCAGGAAAAAGGACGTTTCAGTATTCAGAGAAAGGCTCAAAGAACTTGACCTAGGTCTTGAAGACAGAATGAAAATGCCTGTGGGCTTGCTTTCAGGAGGTCAAAGACAGGCGCTCACATTGCTTATGGCGACTATCGTTACACCAAAGCTTCTGCTTCTTGACGAACACACTGCGGCACTTGACCCTAAGACCGCAGAAAAGGTCATGAGGATAACCGAAAAGATAGTAAAAGAAAACGCACTGACTACTCTTATGATAACACACAACATTTCAAACGCCATTGAATACGGCAACAAGACTATCGTAATGAGCCAAGGCAAACTGCTTCTTACTATCGAGGGCGAGCAGAGAGCAAACATGACGGTGGAAAAGCTTATGAAGCTTTATTCCGACACCGCCGAGGACGAACTTTCAGACAAGATGATACTTCAAGAATAATCAGACATACAAAAAGCTGCGGAGCGAAAACTCCGCAGCTTTTACTTTTGTTCTTTCACATAAGACTAAACATATGTTATATCTATTCCCGCGATCTTTGCTCTGCCCTTTATGATAAGGATCTTTTCTTTTTCATCATAAGCTCCGTTAGGCTGGTCTATTCCGCCAAGAACGCAGTCGGCTTCCACCTTTATGCCCCAGTTCTTCGGGATATAAAGCTCCACTCCGCCGCAAAGCACATCAACATTCAGCTCGACTTCGTTTCCTGCCATATCGGCAGAATCAAAGTACACCTCCATACCGCTGTAACGGCAGCTTATGTCAACTCTTTTCAGCACCTTTGAGGTTATATACTTTGTACAGCCTGAAAATTTTGCGTCGATACGCACATATTCCCCGTTGTCTGAGGATTTATCCCATGCAGGATTATCGGTAGTGTGGGTGGTCCACTTGCTTTGTGTAAACCTGTAGCGGTAAGGGAAAATAAATGAAAATCCCACGCTGAGAAGCAGTGCCGCACCCAGAACAGGCCATGGTGTGAACTTCTCGATACCGAGAGTTTCGTCAAAGAGTATCGCCATGATAGCCATAGGGAAGAATATTCCCCAGAAGTTAAGGTGTCTGACGCTCGTTACGATAACAGGAACGAGGAGCAGTGAGATCACAACGCTCCACACGCTTACACTTCCAAGCAGACCTGTGCGGTCAAGGATAAGCGCAACGCCTGCAAGGATAAAGAACAAGCCCCATATAAGATTTTTGTTTTTCATAGAAATCTCCTTTCTCCAAGTCTGAGTTTCAAAAGCTTGTAATAGCTTCGTGAGGCGTAAAGCTGTTTGTGAGTGCCTGCAAAGCTTATAAGGCTTGCAGAGGTTATGTTTCGCTCAACGGAATAGATGTGCTTTACATTCACGATTGCTGATTTTGACACTCTCACGAATTTTCTCGGAAGTATCTCTTCAAGCTCAAAAAGTTTCATTTTCACTTGAAAAACGTCGTCAGAGGTATGAGCGTTAAGATTATGTTCCCCTGTTTCAAAAAACAGTATGGAATCAAGGGGAGGATAGAACTGAACTGCGTCTTTGAAAAAAGCTATCTCAGGATCGCTCTCAGCGGACTCCGCCGCCCTTTTCATTTTAAGCACACGTTCATCGGGCTGGGCGCACCTTATGACTATCTCATCTTCAGACATATTCTCGTCTATCTCTATCCTGACCTTCACGCTTTCACCCCCGTTTTATCTGACAGCCTTATTATAATCTATTTTTCTTTTCATGTAAACCCCTTTTGGCTGACAGGTGCAGATTTCTATGTAAGAGGTAAATTTTATGGTCCAAAGGGGTGCTGACCATGCAGCACCCCCTTGATTTAGTTTTTTACCAGTAGCTTGCCTCGCTGCCTGTGCCGTTTTGCATATATTTGTATATGAGTTCAAAAAGCTCGCTGTTGTCAACATTGTTTTGTTCCATATAATCCACAACGCCCTGAGCGGTAAGACCGCTTGCATAGTCGCTTTTTCTAAGCACCATTGCAAACTCTGCCGCAGAGCAAGCCTTTGCAAAATTCTGTGACACAGCCTCTGTATAGTCAGAACACATAACAGACTTGTCTATAAGCTTGCTTTCGCTCGCCTCCGGGTCTTTATACCTCACTGAAACTGTGAGCATTTCTCCGCTGAGCTCGTTGGTTTCAGCCTTGCTCTCGTTATCCTGATATTTCAGCGACTTTTCATTGCCGTTATTTGGCACTATCTCATACAAAACCGTGACCTGCTGACCCGAGCCGATATCGCCTGCGTCCTTTGTATCGTCCTCAAAGTCCTCATCATTGAGAAGTCTGTTTTCATAGCCCACCAGCCTGTATGCTGAAACATTTTCGGGATTAAACTCTATCTGCACCTTTGCGTCCTTTGCGACAGTGAAAAGCGTTCCGCTCATTTCTGTTACAAGCACTCTTTTTGCTTCGTCAACGCTGTCGATATAAGCATAGTTTCCGTTGCCGTTATCAGCAAGGGCTTCAAGCCTGTTATCCTTATAGTTTCCTGAGCCGAAGCCAAGCACTGAGAGATAGACCCCTGAGTCACGCTTTTGTGATATAAGGTCGGTAAGCTCTTCTTCACTTGACAGACCAACGTTCAGATCGCCGTCAGTTGCAAGGATAACTCTGTTGTTGCCGCCCTCTATGAAATACTCCTCTGCAAGCTTGTAAGCTGTGGTAATTCCTGCCGCACCTGCAGTTGAGCCGCCTGCTGACAGGCTGTTAAGTGCGGAAACTATCTCCTCGCTGTTGTCGCCACTTTCGCCCTCAAGAACAACGCTGTCGCTGCCTGCATAAGTGACGATAGAAACTCTGTCATCAGCCCCAAGGTTTTCAGCAAGCATTGAGAAAGCCTGCTGAACAAGAGGAAGCTTATCCTCGTCCTCCATTGAGCCGCTCACGTCTATGAGGAAAACAAGGTTTGTAGGAACGTCCTTGACCTTTGCTTCCCTTGCCTGAAGCCCCACCAGCATAAGCTTTGCTTCACTGTTCCAAGGACAATCGGAAAGCTCGGTATTTATAGTCACCGCGCCCTCCGCAGGCTTTTCATAGTCATACTTGAAATAGTTTATGAACTCCTCTGTTCTCACAGCGTCAGGGTCGACCTCCCAGCCATCATTTATCATTCTTCTCACGTTTGTGTAGGAAGCCGTGTCAACGTCTGTGGAAAAGGTGGAAAGCGGTTCGTCTGAAACGAGCTTATAGCCGTTTTCCGTCAGATGGTTATATTCCTCGGTATTGTAACCCCCTCCTATATTCGCCGTGCCGTCAGTATCTCCGGCTGTGACATTGCTGTATCTGTAGTTTTCCGCAGTTGTTCTTTCATTGTTATAGCTGCCGCTCTTTCTGCTCTCCGAGCCGTCATAACCGCTTCCGCATGAAGCAAGCATTGTCGCCGTCATCATAAGCGACAGAGCTGTGATCAAGTTTCTTTTTATGCTGTTTGAAGTTGTCTTTTTCATAGCTGTCATCTCCCGTAAAATAGCGTGGGCGATATGCCCCTGCGTTGTTAGCTACATAGTCCTCCACTTAGCAAGCAGGTCTTGCAGATCGTTTTTCGAGGAATATCTCATTCGGTCATAGAAATAATCGTTCTTGCTTTTCTGCGAGTCCTTAAGAATACCCGAATCATCGTCAAGACTTTTCCAGCCGTTTTGAAAAACGATATCCCCGTCAAGAGAAATTTCTATCTGAGGTGCATTTTCAAAGGCCATAGAATAAGTGCCGTTTTCTTTCCTCAGTGGTATGAAATATTCTCTGTTTTCCTGCATGATATAAGGGGTAGAGCTTTCAATGGTGATATTTGTTTTGCTTTCTTCTCCTGTCTTTGATACAAGGCTGTTTATTCTCAGGGTGTAATGTGCGCTGTCGCTGTCGAGCCTTGCTGAAAGCACTGTCACATCTGCAAAGAAGTCTGTATCTTCCAGAACGCTGTCCTCTGTGAAATAATCATCGCCCTTTGGAATGTAGCTGTCCTCATAAACCTTTGTGTCTGTGTGGCTGAAACTGAGCTGTTCGTATGTCTTTTCTTCTCTGTTTTCAAGCCTAGCCTTGTCAGCCGTTTCTACGCTATGCTTTGAAACGCTGTCCGACTCTGAGCGGATATCGGCGTAAAGGCTTACGCCGCCGATAATAAGCACGAGCGAGGCTGCTGCCGCTGCAAATTTTCTGTAATTTCTGCGGCTTACTTTTTTCTGTGTCTGATCTTTGTCCGTTTTGTTTTCAAGCTGTCCCTCTATCCTGTCCCAGAGCTTTTCCATGTCAGGGACAGTATCAGAAATATGCTTTTTGTAAAGAAATTTTATGTTCTTAGCCATAGATACTGTCCTCCTTTATGGTCTTTTTTAGTTTGAAAACAGCCTGACGGTATTTCCATGTGACAGTACCCAGCGGCTTCCCCACTGCCCGACTTATCTCACGAAATGTCATATCCATTCCAAGCCTCATGTTCAGGATATCCCTTTCGCCCTCTGAAAGCAGCTTCAAAGCCTCCTCGAAGGTGAGCTTTCCGATCACATCGTCGTCTACCCGCATACTGTCCTGCTGTTCTTTATGCCCTGCTTCTTCATCATCAAGGGTCGGCGTTTCGTGCCGCCTTTTTCTGATAAAGTCAAGAGCGAGATTTTTCGCCATTACAGTCAGATATCGCTTATGCCCCGTTCCCTTTCGGTACTGACCTGCGGTGTCCCATAGCTTTAGGAAAAAATCTGATGTGAGGTCCTCAGCGTCCTGAGGACTTTTCACAATGTCAAGCATGATGTTATATATCACCTTGCCGTAGCATTGATAGATCTCCCTAAGCCCATTTTTGTCATTTTTCAGGATCAGCTCCACCCTGAAATCGAACTCAGTGTCGGTCAAGTCTTTCACACCCCTCGATAACTTATATACGATTCTGCACGGGAGATTTTATGGCAAAATAGTATACAAATTTTACTTTTATTTTTTGTGCATTGATAACAAACTTATGTACAAACACAATTGTGCCGATAAGATATTTTAGCACATTAAAGTGCTTCTGTCAAATAAAAGAACACACCCCCGTCCATATGAACGAGGATGTGTTCTTCGTGTGAAGATCTATGAGAAATTATTTGGAGAGGTCAATATTTCTTACAGCGTCCCTTACCTTAAGAACAAAGGTCGGAGAAACTGAAAGCTCGTCAATGCCCATTCTCAGGAAGGTTTCTGTGAGAGTAGTGTCAGCCGCAAGCTCACCGCATATACCTATCCATGCGCCGTTCTTATGGGCGTTCTCTGCAGACATCTCAATAAGTCTAAGTATAGCCTCATGGTGAGTGTCGCAGAACTGCTCTATATCAGGGTTCTGCCTGTCACAAGCAAGGGTATATTGAGTGAGGTCATTAGTGCCAACGCTGAAAAAGTCCACAAGCTTTGCAAGCTTGTCGCTTATGATAGCCGCCGCAGGGGTCTCTATCATGATGCCAAGCTCAACGCTGTCGGAAATTGTTATGCCCTGTTCTTTAAGCTCAGCCTTGACTTCACCACACATAGCAAGGGCTTTTTCTACCTCTGAAACGCTTGTTATCATAGGGAACATTATGCCCAGATTGCCGTATACGGAAGCTCTGAAAAGCGCTCTGAGCTGAGTTTTGAATATCTCAGGTCTTGTAAGACAAATTCTTATTGCTCTGTAACCTAAAGCTGGGTTTTCCTCTTTTTTCAGACCGAAATAATCCACCTGCTTGTCAGCACCGATATCCAGCGTTCTTATGATGACCTTTTTGCCTGCCATACTCTCAAGAACACGCTTATAAGCCTGAAACTGCTGTTCCTCTGTAGGGAAATCTGTGTTTTCAAGATAGAGAAACTCACTTCTGAAAAGACCTATTCCTCCTGCGTCATTAAGAAGCACAGCACCGATGTTGTCAACGCTTCCGATATTTGCATAAATATTTATCTTTTTGCCGTCCTTGGTGACATTCTCCTTGCCTTTGAGGGTCTGCAAAAGACGCTTTTTCTCCTCGTCTGCTTTTTGCTTTGCGGTAAGCTCAGCGGTGGTCTTTTCATCAGGGTCAACGAATATCTCCCCTGTGAAACCGTCAACGATAGCAAAGTCGCCGTCCTTTATCTCAGACAGGAATTTGCTTCCTACACCTATTACCGCAGGTATGTTCATATTTCTTGCAAGGATAGCTGTATGTGAATTTGACGAGCCATGTGCAGTAACAAAGGCAAGCACCTTGTCTTTATCAAGAGATATAGTTTCGCTAGGTGCAAGATCATCGGCACAAACTATCATCTTGTCGTCACCTGCTGAGCCGTCGCTGACATTGCCCGTGAGATTTGCGATGATCCTGTTGGAAATATCCTTTACATCTGCGGCTCTTGCCTGCATATAAGGGTCGTCCATTGATGCAAACATCTCCGCAAAGTTGTCTGCCGTCACCGCAACTGCATACTCTGCGTTGACCTTCTGGCTGTCGATGATATTCTCTATAGATTCGTTGTAATCATCATCTTCAAGCATCATCATGTGTATCTCAAAGATCTGAGCATTTGTTTCGCCCACCTCCCTGAGTGCCTTGTCATAAATGCTCTGGAGCTGTTCTGTAGCTGCCTGCTTAGCTTTGGCAACTCGCTTCTTTTCTCCCTCGCTGTCTTCTGTGTGAATACGTTTTATAGCGGTATCCTGCTTTTTGAATACTGAGATCTTACCCATTGCTACTGCACCGTAAACGCCTTTTCCTGTATACTTAGTCATAAATATCCGCCCCTTTTCTCATAGATCTTATTATTTTTCACGCTGTTTCCAGCCGATGGGACGCACCTGCGAACACTCCGCAGAAACGTCCCGTCGGCTGGACGGCTTTTACCGCCCAGCTAACAGATAATAATTAGAGTGTTTCCTCAAAAAATGCCTTGAGTGCTTCAGAAGCCTTGTCCTCGTCTGCACCCTCGCAGGTAACAGTAACAGTATCGCCCTGCTTAACGCCAAGACCCATAAGAGCCATAAGCTTTGTGATGTTCACGCTCTTTCCGCCCTTTTCGATAGTGCAAACGCTCTCGAACTCCTTTGCTTTCTTTGCAAGAAGTCCAGCCGGTCTTGCGTGGATACCAACTTCGTCTGTGATTGTGTAGCTAAATGTTTTCATGATGAATACCTCCAAATAATTATTTTATCTTCAAGATCATATCTCCTGCCGAAACGCTGTTTTGTGCGACAGGGTCAACAGACGCATAATCGTCCGTGTTGCCAATGATGATAGGTGTTGTCACCTTATAGCCTGCGGCTTTTATCTTATCCATATCAAAGCTTATGAGCAGGTCGCCTTTTTTAACTTCCTGACCGTCACTGACATGAGCTTCAAAATACTGTCCGCCAAGCTTTACAGTGTCGATACCGATATGGAGAAGTATCTCCACTCCATCGTCCGATACCATATTTACGGCATGCTTTGTGTCAAAAACGCTGTCTATCTTTCCGTCGCATGGAGCGTAAAGCTTGCCCTCTGACGGCTCAACGGCTGCGCCCTCGCCCAGTATTTTTTGTGAGAACACCTCGTCCTCAACGTCCTCAAGCTTAACGGCAGTGCCGTTCATGTGAGAGTAAAGCGTTATTGTCTTGCCGTTAGTTTCTGTATTTTCTGCATCCTCGGTCTGCGGTTTTTCTTCTGTTTTATCAGAAGCTTCCTCAGTGCCGATAATGCTGTCAGGGTCATCACTGTATGGCGAATCTATAAAATCCTCAAGATCTGATTTTATAACTGAGACCTTTGGTCCGTAAATAACCTGAATGCCGTTGCCCTTGTGGATAATGCCCGAAGCGCCGCTGGCTTTGAGCATATCGTCCATGACCTTTGAGGCGTCATTTACTGTAACTCTAAGTCTTGTGGCGCAGCAGTCAACGTCTGAAAGATTTTCCTTGCCGCCAAGGCCTTTGAGTATCATTGCACTTACAACGTCTGAAGCCCTCTTGTCTGTGCCATTTGCCTTTGCCGCCTTAGCCTCGTTCACATCGCTTCTGCGATAAAGCTTAGGTTCAACGTCATCAGACTCTCTGCCAGGTGTTTTAAGATTCATCTTTGTTATCATAAAGTAGAACACGAAGTAGTAAATTACTGCATAGATAAGACCCACAACAACTATCCATATCCAATGGGTCTTTGCGTTGCCCTGCAAAATTCCGAAAAGGGTCATGTCTATAAGACCGCCTGAGAACGTCATTCCAACGCCAACGTTAAGAATGTGCATAAGCATATAGGAAAGTCCTGCCAATACGCAGTGAACAGCGTACATAAGAGGTGCAACAAACAGGAATGTGAACTCCAAAGGCTCTGTGATACCTGTTATCATTGAAGTAAGAGCCGCTGACAGAAGCAAGCTTCCTACTATCTTTTTCTTTTCAGGACGAGCAGTTTTGTACATTGCAAATGCTGCAGCAGGAAGACCAAATATCATGAACGGGAACTTTCCTGCCATAAATCTTGTTGCCGATACTGAGAAAACTTCTGTTGACTTTGAAGCAAGCTCTGCAAAGAAGATGTTCTGTGCGCCTGCTACCATGTTGCCGTCTATCATCATCGAGCCGCCAAGCTCTGTCTGCCAGAAAGGCATATAGAAAACGTGATGAAGTCCGAATGGGATAAGAGCACGTTCAAGTATTCCATATATCCATGTGCCTGCATAGCCTGAGTTGAGAACGAGCACTCCAAGCTTTGATATACCAAGCTGTACTATAGGCCACAGATAGAACATTATGATACCAACGATAAGGTATGTGACAGTTGAAACGATAGGAACAAATCTTGTTCCGCCGAAGAATGAGAGCACCTGCGGAAGTTCTGTTTTATAGAACTTGTTGTGCAGTGCCGCAACGCCAAGTCCTACAAGGATACCGCCGAAAACGCCCATTTGCAGCGTGGTGATACCAAGCACTGACGTTGTGGAGTTTTCTGCCATTGCCTCAACGCCGCCCTTTGCGGTGATAAGTGCACTGATAGTGGTGTTCATTACGATATAGGCGATAGCACCCGAAAGGGCTGCGACTTCTTTTTCCTTCTTTGCCATTCCGATAGCAACGCCCATTGCAAACAGAAGCGCAAGGTTATCAAAAACGGCGCTTCCCGTTTTGCTCATTATGTCGAGTATAGTGTAAAGCACACCGCCCTCATAGATGAATTTGCCAAGATGATAGGTCTCGATAGTTGTGGCGTTGGTGAAAGAACTGCCTATTCCAAGAAGCAGACCCGCCACCGGCAGCAGTGCGATAGGGAGCATGAAAGAGCGTCCCACACGCTGCAATACGCCGAAAATTTTATCCTTCATAACAATAATATCCTCCATGATCAATTTATCTCAGCTGAATTATCATTATGGTACCGTTAATGATAATACCGCAGCGAATACATTATATAAGCTGTGGCAATAATGCCTATCCGCTTATTTTCTTCAGATGAATCGAAAGAGTTATCATTTCATCTTCCGATATAGTTTTAGCATAATTCTTCAAAATATGATCCTGCATATGCTTTGCACATTTATACTGCTTTTTGAATTTCTTTTTTATGATATCAGCGAACTCCTCGTCCCTGCTGAGAACATTAGGAAGCTCCTGAGATTTGAAGAGTCTTTTCGCAAGATATTTTAAATGCACAAGAAATCTTTCATATGCCACTGAGTTCTTGTTTATTTTCCCTGACAGACAAGCGTCTGCTATCTCAGCACAGCTGTTCACCATTTTAGTGATATCCTGTATCTGTCCCATTTTTGTGCCGAGCCTTGCGTTTATGATGTGCATTGCGATAAAGCCTGCTTCATCACCCCTCAGCTCAACGCCCAGACGCTGATATATCTCCGCCACGCAATATCTTCCAAGAGCCAGCTCCTTCGGGAAGCAGTCGCTTATGGCGTCCATAAGCGGGTTTTCAAATTCAAGTCCCTGCTTTTTTCTTTCAATGGCAAATGAGATGTGGTCTGAAAGTGTTATTATGAGCGACTCGTTTAGCCGTCCGTCGATATGTGAAGAAATATAGTCCACAAGATCTGCCGTAAGCTTTATATGCTCATATGGTATCTCGGTCAGACACTCGATAAGCCTTTTTCTAAGCTCTGAGTCTGTGACAAGATACATTTTCTGAATCTTATCCTTATCAGGCTCGTCGCCGTATTTCTTTCCGAAGCCTATTCCCTTGCCTGAGATTATCTGCTCTTTTCCTTTATCGTCTATAACGCTTACGGTGTTATTATTTATCACCTTGATTATTTTCATTAAAAATCCCCCTATAAAATAAAAAAACCAACCTTAATACGAACCCACACAATATGTCCGTACAAAGTTGGTCATGCCCAGTCTATAAATGAAAGGTAACACTCCAATAAAAGATGTTATGTATCAATTTCACTATAATTATATTAACACACCCATATTTATTTGTCAACAGCATACATAAAATTTGTTTTTCAAATCTGTTTTTTTAACAAATAAACTCATTTTGTTTTGTATAAAACCTACAATTATCAGCCTGAAAAGCACAAAAAAGCCGTGGAAACACTGTTGTTCCCACGGCTTTCGGTATGTTAAGAGAGTATCTGTATAGCTTTATTACTTTGTCATAAGCTCGCAAACAAGGTTTGCAAACTCAACAGGGTTGTCGATAGACATACCCTCGATAAGCAAAGCCTGATCGTAAAGAAGCTTTGCATAGTCTTTCAGCTTGTCCTTATCGTTAGCATAGAGGTCTTTCAGCTTCTCAAAGATAGGGTGGTTTGGATTTATCTCCAGAGCCTTTTCAGCCTTTACCTTGTTGCCGTCATTCTGAGGCATAGCGTTGAGGACTTTCTCCATTTCGATAGTTATACTGCCGTCTGATGAAAGACAAACAGGGTGAGTTTTAAGCTTCTTTGAAAGACGGACAGTCTTTACCTTGTCAGCGATGGCTTCCTGCATGAAAGTGAACATATCCTTGTTCTCCTCATCAAGCTTTTTAGCCTCTTCCTTTTCTTCCTCTGTGTCAAGGTCGAGATCAGCGTCGCTTATGGACTTGAAAGGCTTGCCGTCATAGTTTATCATCACCTTGATAGCGAACTCGTCAACGTCCTGTGTAAAGTAAAGAACTTCATAGCCCTTATCCTTGATCTTTTCAAGCTGAGGGAGCATTTCGATCCTTTCCTTTGTTTCACCGCAAGCATAGTAGATCTCCTTCTGATCTTCTTTCATTCTTGAAACATACTCTTTGAGTGTAACGTTCTTGCCGTCAAATGAGGACGGGAACATAAGAAGGTCTTTCAGAGTTTCGTTTGCAGCACCGTATGACTGATAAATGCCAAACTTAAACTGAAGTCCGAATACGCTGTAGAACTTCTCATACTTCTCACGGTCGTTTTTCAGAAGCTTTGCAAGCTCGTTCTTTATGGACTTTTCAAGGTTCTTTGCGATTATCTTGAGCTGTCTGTCCTGCTGTAAAAGCTCACGGGAGATGTTCAGCGAGAGATCCTCAGAGTCAACAACGCCCTTTACAAAGCTGAACCAGTCAGGAAGCAGGTCTGCACATTTTTCCATTATCATTACACCGCTTGAATAAAGCTGGAGTCCCTTTTCATAGTCCTTTGAGTAATAGTCAAAAGGCGCACGGGCAGGTATGTAAAGCAGTGCGTCATATGTCGCAACGCCCTCGTTCTTTGAATGGATATGTGCAACAGGTGGCTCATAGTCACCGAACTTCTCCATATAGAAGTTGTTGTAATCCTCGTCCTTTAGCTCGCTCTTGTTCTTCTTCCAGATAGGGGTCATGCTGTTAAGAGTTTCGATAGCCTTGTGTACCTCTGGCTCTTTACCCTCCTCATTATAATGAGTATGCTCGACTTCCATTCTGATAGGGAATCTGATGTAGTCAGAATATTTCTTTACAAGCGACTGTATCTGATACTGATCAAGATATGTTGAATACTTCTCGTCATCAGTATCGTCCTTGAGTTTCAGTGTGATAGTTGTACCGACGCCGTCAGGCTTGTCACACTCTTCTATTGTGTAGCCCTCAACACCGTCAGATGTCCACTTATAAGCCTGATCGCTGCCAAAAGCCTTTGTTACAACTGTAACTTCCTTTGCTACCATAAAAGTAGAATAGAAGCCTACACCGAACTGACCGATGATATCAACATCATCCCCAAGGTCATTGTCTTTCTTGAAAGCGAACGAGCCTGAGTTTGCGATAGTACCAAGGTTGTTTTCAAGATCCTCCTCGGTCATACCGATGCCGTTATCAGAAACTGTAAGCGTTCTGTTTTCCTTGTCGATAGCGATATTGATAGCGAAGTCGCTCTTTTTCATTCCCACAGAAGTGTCTGTCAGGGACTTGAAATACAGCTTATCAATAGCGTCGCTTGCATTTGAGATTATCTCTCTGAGAAAAATCTCCTTATGAGTGTAGATCGAATTGATCATCATATCAAGCAGTCTTTTGGATTCTGCCTTAAATTCTTTTGTCTGCATAAAATCTCGACCTTTCCTTAATAATATTTTACTTTCTTTGAATACTGTTCCATATAATTAGCACTCTATCTATTTGAGTGCTAATTATATTATACAACAAGGTTGATAAAATGCAATAGTTATCACAAAATTTCTCTTATTTATTTACAAATCCATAATATTTCATCACATACCTGACAAAATACCATTTGCAAAAGCACCATGTTGTGTGTTATAATATATAGATAAGACCGAACAAGGGAGGAATAATATTTGACTACCAAAAAGTCTGTTTCTCTGCTGACCCCTGAAAAACAGCAGGAAAAGAAACTTCTTACTATAGATTGCGTGAAAATTTCACTTCTGCTCATTTTATACAACCTGCTAAACAGGATATTCGCAGTGTTATTCTTTTACGTTGCATACACTTACCACTCAGGAAAATTCACTCTTAGCTACTCGGCAGTTCTCAGCTATCTGAAAAAGCAGACCGCTTTTATAAGTTCAACTACTTTTTCCATGACGGCAAATTTGTTTATTACTCTTATGAGCGTGTTTGTTTTTGGGATAGTTTTTTCTATACTTTTCCGAAAACGAGAATCAAGCTTCATAAAGCCGAAAAAAGGCACGGCAGTAAAAGGGTTAAAATGGTTTTCAGCCTGCTTTGTGATAAACATTCTGCTGTCACAGCTCACATCTATCCTCACGGGTATACTTGGTCAAAATGGTGTGACAGTTCCCACAAGCGATTTTTCCATTCATCAGCCCTCTGCCCTTGCAGTAATAGTGCAGTTCTCATACGTTGTGATAATAGCCCCTATCGTGGAGGAATTTATCTACCGTGGAGCGATCCTCACGGCTCTAAGCCCATACGGAAGGGGTGCGGCGGTGCTTTTCTCGGCACTTGCATTCGGACTTATGCACGGAAATATCCCTCAGGCGGCTTCGGCATTCGGCACAGGACTTGTTTACGCTATTATTGCCGCAAAGTGCGGCTCGATACTGCCAACAGTTATAATACACTGTCTAAACAATCTGCTCGCAAACTTCTCGTCCATATCTGATGCGATAGGACTTGAACACTATGAAACCTTCATGAGCGTTGCTGAGATAGTCATAGGTCTGGTAGGCTTTATGGTTCTTTTCACAAGTCTTAAAAAGCTTATCATTGATGACAGCGAAAACGTGCTTACACCGAAAGAATGTCGCAGATACGTCTTTACAAACCCTGCCACTATAGTATATATGCTCTGCCTTATCATACCGATAATAAAGAGTCTTGTCCAAGCAAACAGCTAAAAATCACAAACAAAAAAAACGGGTGACTGCCAATAACAAATTGACAGCCGCCCGTTATTTTTATATCCAAAAAGCCTATTAATAAGCCTTGCCCCAAAGCACCATATGCTTCGCAGGCTTTCCACAGCATACGCAGGTATCTGCTATCTCTTCCTGCTCGAACGGGATACATCTTGAACCTACTCCTGTGAGTTCCTTTACCTTATCCTCGCAAGCTTCATCGCCGCACCACATTGCCTTAACAAAGCCGTCGCCCTTTTCCTCAAGAGCCTTTGTTATCTCGTCAAGTGTCTTGCAAACATAGGTACGTCTTTCTCTGTTTTCAAGTGCCTTCGCATAAAGACCATCATGAACAGCCTGAAGTCTTTCATTTACTGTTTCAACAAGCTCACCAAGCTTGCAGAATACCTTTTCTCTGTTGTGTCTTGTAACAAGCACACACTGATCGTTCTCAATATCCTTTGGACCAATTTCAAGTCTTACAGGAACGCCCTTCATCTCATACTGTGCAAACTTCCAGCCAGGTGACTGCTCTGAATCGTCGAGCTTAACTCTTATGCCTGCATTTTTAAGCGTGTTGTAAAGCTCGTTAGCCTTGTCAAGAACGCCCTCCTTGTGCTGTGCTATAGGCACGATAACTACCTGAACAGGTGCAACAGCAGGTGGCAGAACAAGTCCGTTATCGTCGCCGTGTGTCATTATAACTGCACCGATAAGCCTTGTCGTAACGCCCCATGATGTCTGGAATGGGTGTGCAAGCTTATTGTCTCTTCCAGTATAAGTGATATCGAAAGCCTTTGCAAAGCCATCGCCAAAGTAATGCGAAGTGCCTGCCTGCAAAGCCTTGCCGTCGTGCATAAGAGCCTCGATAGCGTATGTTGCTTCTGCACCTGCGAACTTGTCGCTCTCTGTCTTTCTGCCCTTTACGACCGGCATAGCAAGCTGCTGCTCGCAGAAATCAGCGTATACGTTGAGCATTCTCTCTGTCTCCTCGATAGCCTCCTCAGGTGTCTCGTGGATAGTATGACCCTCCTGCCACAGGAACTCTCTTGAACGAAGAAATGGTCTTGTTGTTTTTTCCCAACGTACAACAGATACCCACTGATTGTAAAGCTTAGGAAGATCTCTGTAGGAATGGACTATATTAGCATAATGCTCGCAGAAAAGCGTTTCAGACGTTGGTCTTACGCAAAGTCTGTCTTCAATCTTTTCACTTCCGCCGTATGTTACCCAAGCTACCTCAGGTGCAAAGCCCTCAACGTGGTCTTTCTCCTTCTGAAGCAGGCTCTCAGGGATAAACATAGGCATACAAACATTTTCATGACCAAGCTCCTTGAACTTTGTGTCAAGTATATGTTGGATATTCTCCCATATTGCGTAGCCGTAAGGTCTTATTACCATACAGCCCTTTACGCTTGTGTATGAAACAAGCTCAGCCTTCATACATATATCAGTATACCACTTTGCGAAATCCTCGTCCATGGAGGTTATCGCATCAACCATTTTCTTATCCTTAGCCATTTATAAAACCTCTTTCTTATATCATTCAGGCATTGTCATTATTCTTGTTGCCGTCGTCTTTTTTAACAGCTTCACTGCTGACATTCTTCTTTTTCTTTTTAAAATTAAGAGCATAGATATCCTCGTTATATATCTTGTAGTTGGGATCCCAGCCGTCAATGTGGGACTTATCAAATATGCCCTGTACCTTATAGTTCTCAGGATCATTCCCTGTATTCTCACCGTCCACCCTTTCGGGATCGTCCTTTTCGGCAAGCTCAGGGTGACGTTTTTCAATAAATCGTGCTATTTTGGGGGTGATAAGGCAGGCAATGACGATAAAGGTCATTATTACGACACAGCCTGCTGCCAGCTTCAACAGCAATAGCAGTAATTCTTTATTCAGACAAGTCACCTCTTTTCGCAAACATAAAGCTATTATAGCACAATTATCATCCAAATTCAAGAGGTAAAATATGAATTTACCGCCATTTCTGACCTTTAGCACGAAAAAAAGGCGGAACAAAGTCCGCCTTAAAGCATTTTCTTTCGTTTGAAAAAGATTATACACACTATCACTACTATTATGCTAAGGGCTATAACACCCGGATACCCCTCTTTAAGTTCGGGCATATTCTGAAAGTTCATGCCATACCAGCCCGTGATAAGGGTCAGAGGGAAAAATATAGTGGATATGACCGTAAGAAACTCCATATTCTTGTTCTGCTGAGCATTGACATGGGACTGATAAGCGTCTCGCACCTGCGTTGCATATTCAAGAAGATGTACAGTTCTGCCCATGAGCCTGTCGGCACGGTCTGAGATAGTGCCGAAATATTTTTTCTGCTTTTTCTCAAAGAAGCCGTTCTCGTCCTCTTCAAGCTCTCTGCCCAGATCCATTATTTCATCATAGTAGCTTCTTAAGATCAAAAGCTCTTTTCTGATAGGCGTTATGGTTTCAAGAAAATCGTCCGTTTTGCCATCGTTTACGTTTTCCTCAAGCTCCATAAGCTTTTGCTCATGTTCCGCAAGAAGCTCGGTGTCACGGAGCATAAATTCGCTGAAAAAATTGTAGATAAAATGCTCCCTGCTCTCTCCCTGATTATGCCTGCTTCTCTGTATGCGTTGGACTAACCTGAGCGAGAACTCCTCATCGTCTATTATCACCATGTTTTTGTTGTCAATAAAAAACTGTATCCTGTGTCGGCTTCCCCTTATGTCAAGAAGCTTGGGGATAGAAAGCGTGCCTGCCAGACAGAAAGGCTGTGATTCTATCTTACAGAACACAACGTCACGCAGGGATATCACGCCCTCGTAGGTTATGTTCGCCGCTCTGAGGGTTTCCTCTGCGTGAGCAGAGTCGGTAATAAACACAGCCGAGCAAGTTTGTTCGCTTAGCTGTGCCGGTGTTATTTCTTCAAGTGAACCCTTCAGGGCAAATATTGTCATTTATCCTCGACCTCCGCCTTTGAAGCTCTTTCGTAGGCAAGGTCATAGAAAAGTTCCTGAGAATTGAGCGGCTCTTTGCCGTCTGAAACAAGGGTATATTCCCCGTCAGAATCAAGCTCTCTTGCCTGACAATTATCTGCAAGCATTTTGTCGAACATCATGCTTATCTGAGCCTTGATATCCTCGTCAAGAATAGGTGCAGCGACCTCAACACGTCTGAGGGTATTTCTTGTCATAAAGTCTGCGGAAGCAATATATATCTTCCTTTCCTCGCCCTTGCCAAACATATAGATACGGGAATGTTCAAGAAAACGTCCTACAATGCTTATTATCCTGATGTTGTCGGTTTCGCCCTCAACGCCCGGGATAAGACAGCATATGCCTCTTACCACAAGGTCTATCTTAACGCCTGCTCTTGAAGCTTCAATAAATCTGTCGATTATCTTCTTATCAGTGAGAGAATTTATCTTCACCCCAATATAGCCCTCTCCACCTGATTGTGCTATGACTATCTGCTCGTCTATCATATCAAGCACCTTGTTTTGCAGACAATTCGGCGCAACAAGAAGCTTGTCAACGCTCTTTACAGTATCGTCAGAAGCAAGGGCATTGAACACATCTATAGCGTCCTTTGCGATGTCCTTATCGCAGGTCATAACAGACAGGTCGGTATAAAGTCTTGAAGTTTTCTCATTGTAGTTTCCAGTGCCTATCTGAGTATAATACTCAGTCTTTGTGCCTGAACGCTTTGTGATAAGGCAAAGCTTTGAATGTACCTTATAGCCCTCCAGACCATAGATAACAGTACAGCCAGCCTTTTCAAGTCGGCGTGACCACTCGATATTATTTTCCTCATCAAATCTCGCCTTAAGCTCCACCAATACAAGAACGTCCTTGCCGTTCTCTGCGGCTTCACAAAGGGCTTCGACCACCTCACTGTGCTTTGCCACACGATACAATGTCATTTTTATAGACACCACATTTTTATCGTCAGCCGCCTCACGGAGCATATTGATAAAGGGCTTTATGCTGTCAAAAGGATAAGAAAGCAGTCTGTCTTTCTTTTTTATCTGCGGCAGGATCGGCTTGTTATCGTCAAAGGCAGTAAACCTCTGCGGAACTCTCTTTTTATAGAAAAGCTCAGTTTTCTGTCTGAGTATATCCTGTATCTGGAACAGAAATGACAGATCAAGAGGAGTGCTGTTTCTGAAAACAGATTTTTTATTCACTTCAAGCTGTTTGCAGAGCAGGTCAACGATATTGTTATCAAGCTGCCTTGAAAGCTCCAGTCTGACAGGTGCAAGACGCTTTCTTTTCTTGATAAGGTCAGCCATGAACTCACGGTAATCAAGATCTTCGTCGTAAAGTGCGTCAGCGTCGATATCTGCATTTCTTGTAACTCTTATAAGCGACTTTGACTTGACGGTGTAGCCCTTGAAAATTTTAAGTACATAGTGGAGGATAAGCTCTTCAGAAAGCATATACTTGCCTGTTGAACCGACCTTTATAAGGCGTGGGAAGACCTCGCTTCCGCAAGAGATAACACCCAGCTTCTCCTTGGAATTTTTGCTTTCAAGGACAACTGCGGCATAGATATCCTTATTTTTAAGGAAAGGGAAAGGCTGTCTTTTGCCCACCACCATAGGTGAAAGCAGCGGTGCTATCTGATTGAGAAAATACTGTTCCAACTGAGAATTTTCCTCCGCTGTAAGCTTGGAAAAATCAACAAGAGCAACGCCCTGCTCGGCTATTTTCTTCATAAGGTCAGCGTAGATCTTATTTTTACGCTCGTTAAGCTCGCCCACTCTAGCGATAACGGCTTTGAGCTGTTCCTTAGCGGTCATATTTGTTTTATTTTCCCTGCTGTCTGGATCGACCTCCATCTGGTCAGTAAGCGAGCCTACACGAACCATAAAGAACTCGTCCAGATTGCTCTGATAGATAGAAGCAAAAGAAAGTCTTTCACAGAGTGGCACGCACTCACGCTCAGCCTCCTCAAGGACTCTTTCATTAAATTTCAGCCATGACAGCTCTCTATTCATAAACACATTTTTCATTATGTTATTCTCCTTGGAATTTGATATTATGATTTTATGTACATCTATACTATTTCATCTATTATAACACAAAATAATAAATTGTTAAAGAGTTTCAGGAAAAATTCATGTAAAATATTCTTCTTTTATGCAGTATTGACCACATCGGCACAATCAAATTATGCAAAATGATAGATTTTCGTAAATTTGCAGGCAAAAATACTGTACAAAAAAGCAAAAATCGAAAATATCAATATTTTTTATGCAAAAAAGGTTGACAACGGGGCACAAATAGTGTATAATAATCAAGTCGCTATGAGAAACGCATATGGCGGTATAGCTCAGTTGGCTAGAGCACTTGGTTCATACCCAGGGTGTCACCGGTTCAAATCCAGTTACCGCTACCACATTTCTCATAGCGAAAAATCGGCCCGTTGGTCAAGAGGTTAAGACGCCGCCCTTTCACGGCGGAATCATGGGTTCAATTCCCGTACGGGTCACCACACACAAGGCTCTCAAATGACGATATATCGCCATTTGAGAGTTTTTCTTTTACCCTGATACGGCTTCTGTCCTTTACTTGTCCTTTATACAGCTTCGGACTGTCCTTTGCCCGTGTCGTGCTTTTTGAAGTCAAGCACTGATGCGATAGCATCTCCTGCCCTCGCTTGAGCCTGATTGAATACATGACAGTAGATAGAAGTCGTGGTTGTTATCGTCGAGTGACCTAACGCTCCCGACACGGTGGCTGCGTCTACACCCTCGTTGATGAGAGCCGATGCATAGAAGTGTCTCAGGGAGTGAATGTCACAGAAACGGAAATTGTTTTCTTCACAGAATTCTTTCAGCCAGAAATACGGTGTATTGTTGTTCATCGGTCTGCCGTCCCACTTTACGAACAGGCGGTCATAGTCCTGCCATTTCGTGCCGAGCTTCTCACGCTCCTCGTCCTGTTCCGCTTTATACTCACGGAGCAAGTCCATGACGCTCTGCGGAAATTTCAGCGAACGCTGAGACTTCTTTGTTTTGGTAGTGTCAGTGTAGATACCCTTTGAAGCGGTGTAATTGCTTGTCCTGCGGACGCTGATAACGTTATGCTCCCAGTCGATGTCCTTCCATTCAAGACCGAGCATCTCTCCACGTCTGAATCCGCTGTATATCGCCAAAGTAAAGAAAGTGCGGTATTTCAGCGGTGCGGTTTCAAGGAGCTGAAAGAGCTGTGCGACTTCTTCGAGAGTGTAGATGTCCTTCTCTTTCTTCTCACCCTTCGGAACGGTAACACGCTTGCAGGGGTTGTCGGTGAACATTTCCATCTTCACAGCGTAGCTGAACACATCGCTGATGAAGCTGAGGTGATGAACGGCTGTCTTTCTCGACAGCGGTCTGCCGTTTTTCAGGCTTTTGCCGTTAAGTGCCAGATCGTTGATAAACTGCTGGATATGACGGCTGGTGATCTTGTCAAGTCGCAGATGTCCGATCGCAGGATACACTCTCACAGTAAGCTGTTTCATACGCTCATAGGACGTATTTCTGAGGTTGAGTTTCGCATACTCCTCAAACCACTGTTCAGCAAAGTCCTGAAATTTGATATTCGCCGTGACCTGACCTTTCATGCACTTGTCCTCAAAGAGGATCGCCTGCTTCTGAAGCTCTTTCTCGATCTGCTTCTTGTTCATACCGTCCGCAGGCTTCCATGTCATGGTCTGCACGACCTGATTACCTGATGTATCATATCCGCAGGAAACTCTGATCTGATAAGAGTTTCCTCTTTTTCTTATCGTAGCCATAAGTTGATTCCCTTTCTGTCAACATAGATTTTATGGCATACTCCTGTTACTCTAATGTTAGCGCACTATCGGGCTTTTGTCAAGAGTTTTTCTATCTTTTTCGGGAGTATGCCGAAATCCATGTTCATGTTCTATGGTGTTTGTGGATTTTCTGTATGCTGACGCTCAAACAGCGTAAAATCGCTGTTCTCAGCGTACAGAATTATCCGTTTGCTGTCTGTCCGTTGAAGTAGGCAAGCAGATCAGCCTTGTTGATAAGCATCTTTCCCTTTACACCGTCTCCGGCTCTCAGGTATGGGAGCTTTCCCTGGGCGATCAGCTTGCGGACAGTATGCTCGGACAGCCCCTTGACTGCTTCGGTACACTCACGGACGGTGAGCATCTCCACGGCATCGGACTTCATCTCAGACACCTGTTCGGAATCATTGGCTTCGATAAGTTCGCTCAGGATATTTACGAGCTGAGCGATAAGCTCGTTCTTGCGATTTGTAGTCATTATTCCCTCCATAGCAGGTACTTCCCCTGCTTTCTATCTTGTTTATATGTTATTCCAGCACGTTCTTTCTTGTTGTGCTGTTATATTTGTACTGCTGATAATCGGTACTCAGCCCGCAGGCAGAAATAAAAGCCTCAGCCTTTTTCAACTTGCGGGACAGCTCGTCCTCACGGCTGATACGCTTTGTTTCCTTTTTCAGCTTCTCACGGGTGAAAATTCCCTTTTGCTCCTCGGCTTGCTTGTAGGAAGCGAGTTTCGAGGAAACAGCAGACAGCTTTGCTTTCAGTTCATCACGCTCCCGTACAGCTTCATCACGTTCCTTACGGAGCTTCTTTGTCTGCTTCTGCGATGCAACTTCTTTCCTTGCAAGGTCGGTGACGTTCTGCCAGTCCTCCTGTGACACTGTGACCTTACCGCCGAACACGGTCTTGCCCGTTTCAATGCTGTCGATCTCCGCAAGTTTAGCAGTTTTCTCCTTGACAGCTTTAAGCATTTCTCGCTTCTCGCCAAGTTTCGCTTCGACCTGAGCATTTTGCTCTGCCAGCTCGTCCGCCTGCCGACGCTGTTCCTTGTACTCCTCAACTTCAAGCGTACCTCTCGCCTTTTCGGGAGCAAGGGGCTTGATACCGTGTTCAAGGCAAATAGCGTTCAGCACCTCGACCTCGGCAGCTCGCCAACGGGCAATAGCCTGCTTGCCCTCACCGTACCCCATTTCTTTCAGAGCTTGGGCGATACCGTTCTGGGTGTCCTGTCCACGCTTGTAGTGCCCGATGGGAATGTAGTCGATGTGCAGGTGGGGAGTCGCCTCGTCCATGTGCAGGACAGCGTTAAAAACGTAAAAATTTGGGTTGCGATTCTGGAGCCCCTCCATGTACTCTTTCAGGCAATCAGCCACAAGCTGAAAGTCCTCAGTGCCGTATCCCGAATCTTCCATCTTGCCAATCTGCACAACGTCCTCATAAAAGCTCTTACGTTTGTCGGCGGCAGTGCGGACAGTGTTGCTGGGCTTCACACCAAAAAGGTGTTCGTAGTAGCTGCCGTGTATCATACGATCATTCCTTTTCTGCCGAGCATTATATCGCTCAGTGGATTCAGCAAAAAGCTGCTCGTATGCTTCACCGATCGGCTGACGCACAAAGGTGATGTTCTGCGAAGTGCGGAGCGGATCAACATTGTCCGCCACGAACTCCCTGTTATTGTGAGTCAGAGACCCCTTTCCCTGACCGAATGAAATTCTTTTCTGTTTCATAATTTCGCCTTTCTTGTTCATTGGATTTACTTCTTTCTCTCTACGAAATCCAATCAAAAAATCATAGGCATCAACTCCTTTCTTGACCGCTGAGGCGGAAGGGCTATCGCCCGTCCTGACGGACAAATTTTTCCTAAATGACACAAGAGATGGTCGCAGGAAAAAGCTGCGGAGCAGCGGTTACAACGGTGCAGAGCGCCGCTTGTAACTCCGTAGTACTTGCGGCAGCATCAAACCGCCACAAGAACTACTCCGCCCTGCGGGGCTATCCCTTACGGGAGAAGAACGGCTGTCGGAGCAGCCGAAAATGTGGGCGCATTTATTCAAAAATCCGCATTACATTTTTTCAATAGCAGCATTTCAAAAATGAGCAAAAGTCTATGCCGTTACATCCAGTATGAACCCACTCAAAAATGAGCAAATTTGATTTTCTGAATCAGAACGGCGGCTTCTCCTCGACATCGAGAGTTCAAGCAGATATTTTACCTCATCGCTATAGAGATAACTCTCATAACCGTCGAGGTAATGAATGCTGCGAGCAACAGCTTCACGCACACCAAGACCACTTCTTTCTTCAAGGATAGAAGTCAGCTTTTCAACCTTTTCCATATCGACCATACACCTCACCTCCTTTCTGCAAAAATGCTCAACCAACATCAACCGACAGCAACCAACATTCAGGTCTGTCTCTTGCAAAAGTCGCTATACCGCCATTTCAATGTCAGCCACCACAAAAGCCACAAAATCCGGTAAAATCAGATATTTGGATTCACATGAACCATCTGAGCCTTTTTGTTGTTGGCGGCGGTCACATCTTCGTAAGCAACATAGCTGTATTCAGCAAGAGTATCGAGAGCCGAGTAAAAGTCCTTTGCCGTGGGGAAAAGATTGCATCGACAGGCGTGATAGAGATCGGACTTCAAGCCCTGCTTTATCTCTTTCGTCTTGAATATCTGAATGATCTTCTCAGCCTTGACAATGTTCCCGTCGGGAGCATTCACGCTGAAACCGTATATCGCCTGATAACGGTAGTAGTGAGCAAGGTTGAATGCTCTCAGAAGTGTATCGTGATTCACGCTTTCATCGGGCGGCTCAATTCCTCTGGAACAGCAGTCGGCACAATGAAGAATACAGGCTATCCGCAGTATCAGACCGTGGAACTTGCCGCCCCAGTCCTGACAGCAGCACATGGACTCCTTGATCTCTTTTTCGATATACTTATTGCAGTAATCTATGTACTCCTCGGAAGCATGACGAGACAGACGTAGTATCGTTTCTTCTCCGTTATGACCCTTCTTTCCTTTCAGGAGCTGATGAATGAAATCATGATACTGCTCCCTGACCTTTTTTGATATAGGTGCTGTATCATATCTACGATTTCCCACATTGCTCTTAGCGAAGCAGGGAACGAAACGTGCGATAAGTCCGCTTGACCTGAAAGCGGTATCATTCATCATGTTGTCCCATATATACGGCTGACCTGCAAGAGCGACTGATAGATAAGGACGAGGAATTTCCGTTCGCCCTCGAATAACCCTGTTGCAGATGTACTTCTCCCCGTTCCACGCTTTCAAAAGCAGGTCGAGATTTGGAATACCGCCGCTGTACTTGCCGTTGAAGTTGGAAAGCATTCCTGCTTCATCAGAGATCATCAGCAGAGAATCGTTCTCACTCAGCTCTATCACAAGGGATTCTGGAGTAATATCATCAACGGCAATACGGATAGGAGTTGTGTTTCTGATATTGTCAGCCTGCACACGGAGCTTTGCAATAGCCGTAGTGTCAGGCTCGTCCTCTTTCTCCATAGCCTTCACACGGGCTTCAAGAGCCTTAACGTCCTGCTGAGCCTTATACATCTCCTCTCGGTGATCCTTGTTGTACTTGCTCTCAAAGCTGTCGAACGGAGCTTTGATGAAGTGCATCACGGGGCTTTTTCTTTCAGAAGGCTGTGCTATGATGATCGAATACAGCACAGGCGGTTCGGTGTGGTCTGCCTTGCCTGCAAGACGATACAGACCAGTAAAACAGTAGCCCACGGCTGAGAGCATTGCCGTCCCTGCCATTCCAACATCGGTGGAAGTCGTGACCGAGATCGCCTGTGTCATGTTTCGCAGGACAGTTGGTAACGCATCGAGCGGAAAAGGGATAGCGTCCGCACTCTGACGAAGCGGTCGGGGTTCTCCCCATTGAATAGTATTCATGTTGTCTTTTCCTTTGTCTGTTATTTTTTTTATTTATCTTGACAGATTGCATTTGATGTGCTATAATACGAAATGAAATAACACGTTTCGATCTTTAAATCATATTATATGCTACCCAAGTAGCATTTGTCAAGTAAAAATAATTAGAATGGATTGAGTTCCGCTTTTTGCACAAATTGGAGGGACACAAAATGACTGTCTTTTGGAGAAAATACAATGAATTATGTGACGAGCGAGGAATCAAGCCGAGAACATTAGCCACCGAGTTGGGCATTTCGGCTGCGACCGTCACCAAATGGGTGAATGACGGTATGCCGAACCTCGACATGATAACGAGGATAGCGGAATACTTCGATGTTCCGATAGATTATCTCATAAACGAGGACGATACGCCGATCATTCCGCAGGCAAACAAGAAAAGAAGTGTGTTCAAGTCGGTAAGCTCCCTGTCTCAGCGTTGGGTGAGCCTGCGCCGTGGAAGCGAGATCAGCCTGGAAATGCAGTTGAAGATCATTCCCTATGTGAATTGTACGGTGCAGTTCCTGAATAATGATAAGTATATTGAGTATGTTCCCGAAGCTGAGTACGATACAGACCACCTGAAAGATACTGAAACAGTTTTCGATATTCTGGGCATTCTCGACCACTGTGCCGACACCGAGAGTTACCGCACCGTGCAGGTGCAGCTCTCACGCATCGTGCTGTATCACCTGAAAGAAAAAGGCTTTGACCGTGAAGCCCTCCGCACCGAGCATCTCGATCAGGAGAAAATGGAGTATCTCTACACAGGCAAGGACAGCGGTAAAACGCATAACTATGGTCTGAACTTCTCGGATATGGATTTTCTCAGAGAGTTTACAGGGCTGAGTTATCAGGTGATGTTTACGGGGATTGAATAATACTACGGAGCTGAGGAGCTTGCTTCTTGGCTCTTTTTTGAAGGGACTTTGATTCCAATGGAGTCGAAGTTCCAAACAGCCAAAAATAGGTGAAATGCTCATTATTTTCATTGCTTTTTCAGTCGAATGGTGCTATAATTATATATGAATACAATTATTCTTATCAAGTGAATGATTTGATTATAATTTAACAGGAGGGTATCATATGAAATCCAACTTTGAATTCTTAAATAAATACTGGCCTGCTCTTGCTCAGATAGCAGATACGGCAGAAAAATATTTGTATTCAGATCCTAATGCTTGTATGTACAAGTTAGGTATGTTTTCAGAGCGTCTTGTACAAGAAATCATGGTTTTTGAAGGAATACCCGATCCTGTTACCGATAATACACAATCAAAGCGTATACGACTTCTGAAGAGTGCCGGTTTATTGCCATATGACATTGATAATACCCTTTATGCACTCAGAAAGAATCGCAATGATGCTGTTCATGCTGGTGCTGATTCTCTGGATGATGCCAAAATGCTTCTTTCTATGGCGTATAATCTTGCTGTATGGTTCATGCAGACCTACGGAGATTGGTCTTTTAATCCCGAATCGTTTGTTCTCCCGAAAGAAACTGATCCTTCAGCTATGGAAAAAACATTAGAAGAACAGGAAAAGCACATAGCGGAGCTGACTCAAAAGCTGGAAGAGGTAAAGACAGCCACTTCCGGAACCACACAAAAAGAGCGAGCAAAACGTGGCTTAACTGTATCGGCTATGATGGAGTGGAGTGAAGCCCAGACAAGATGCCTTATTGATGAACAGTTAAGAAAAGCGGGCTGGGAAGCAGATACCAATAATTTGCGGTACAGCAAAGGTACTCGTCCTGTTAAAGGAAGAAATATCGCAATAAGCGAGTGGCCTACTGATTCTCAGTTATGTAGTAAAGGGTCTGCTGATTATGCATTCTTTATTGGTGAAAAACTGGTTGCAGTAATGGATGCAAAAAAATGGGGAGAAGATGTTGCTTCAACTATTGATGTGCAGGTAAAGGATTACGCACAAAGCATCAGAGCTGAACATGACAAATACATTATAAGCAAATGGGGCAAATATCAAGTGCCGTTTCTGTTTGCATCAAATGGCAGAGCTTTTTTAGAACAGCTTCGTACCAAATCAGGAATATGGTTCTTAGATGCACGAAAACCTGAAAACCAATCCTACCCTATCAGAAATTGGTTCAGTCCTGATGATATTGAGGAAAAGCTCAAGCAAGATATTGACAAAGCAAATAAAGCACTGAATGATGCTGATGATTCCTTTATGGAAGATACCACGGGGCTTAATTTAAGAGATTATCAGATAAAAGCCATTAGTAAGGCGACAGACGCAATAATTGAAGGTAAACAGACAGCACTTCTTGCTATGGCTACGGGTACAGGAAAAACCCGTACTGTACTTGGTTTAATATATAAGATGCTGGAATCCAAGCGCTTCAGAAGAATTCTTTTCCTTGTTGACAGAGTTTCTCTCGGAGAACAGGCTATGGATACGTTCAAAGATGTTAAGCTGAAAGAGCTTATGACATTGAACCAGATATATGAGATCAAAGATATTGACGACAATGAGATCAATCTTGAAACAAAGGTTAGCATTTCGACAGTACAGGGATTGCTGAAACGTACAATTTTGTCCGATAAGCCAGACCTTATGCCCGGTGCATTCGACCTTATAATTGTGGACGAGGCACATAGAGGCTATATTCTTGATAGAGAAATGACCGATGAAGAGATCCTCTATTCAGATCAGCTTGATTACATGAGTAAATATAAGCAGGTTATTGAGTATTTTGACGCTGTAAAAATTGCATTAACTGCTACACCTGCACTGCATACAACGCAGATTTTCGGAGAACCTATTTTTACATACAGTTACCGTGAAGCGGTCATTGACGGCTGGCTTGTTGACCATGATCCGCCCTATATTATCAATACAGATTTCATTGAAAATAATGTGAAGTTCAAAAAGGGTGAATCGTTAGCTGAGTATGACCCAAACACAAATGAGCTGCTCAACGGCTCGGTGCTTGAAGATGAACTGGATTTTGATGTGTCTGATTTCAACCGCCAAATCGTTCTGCCCAATCATACCAGGAAGGTATTAGAGGAGATCGCATCTTTTATCAATCCCGAAAGCGATGAAAAAACTCTTATCTTTGCGGTTAATGATAGTCACGCAGATTGCATAGTGGATACTCTTCGTGATATTTATAAGGAATATGGTATTTCAAACGATGCTATAATGAAGATAACAGGCAAGACTGCCGGAGGAAACAAGAAAAAGATACTGCAAGTTATAAAACAGTTCAAAAATAATCAGTATCCCAATATTGCAGTCACAGTAGATCTGCTGACAACGGGTATTGATGTTCCAAAAATATGCAACCTTGTTTTTATGCGTAAGATCAACAGCCGTATTCTTTTTGAGCAGATGTTGGGACGTGCTACTCGTCTTTGTCCTGAGATAGGGAAAACACACTTTAACATCTTCGACGCTGTCAGAGTTTATGAAGATCTTGACTCAACTTCCGGAATGAAGTCTGTAACTGTCAGCAAGGATATGGCGGAATTATTGGAAGAGCTATTCCGTCCAAGTGACGAAAGCAAGCAGCAGACCAAAGATCGCATTATCGCACGATTACAGCGTAAATATAATAATCTCTCAAGAGAAAAGAAATACGAGGTGTCTGAAAGCTTAGGAGGTCAGGATCTGAAAGCATATGCTAAGGCATTGAAAAACAGTACCGAAGCTGCGTTTATTGAAACCTGCCGGAAGGATAAGGATTTCCTCCTTTGGGTTGATTCACTGAAAGGAAAAAAGCGGGGACAGTATTATTCCGAGAAGGAAGATACATTAAAACCGACTACCCGTGGATATGGTAATACCGATAAGCCGGAAGATTATCTCGAAGCATTTACGACCTATATAAACGAAAACAAGGATAATATCGAGGCTATCCGACTTGCCTGCACAAAACCGAGCAGCATGACAAGGGCGCAGTTGAAAGAGCTTAAACTACTGCTTGACAAGGAGAATTTCACAATCAGCAGCCTTAATGAAGCCACAAGCAACGTGAAGAATGAGCAGATTGTGGCTGAAATAATCGCCTATGTGCGTCAGGCTGTATTGAAAACGCCTGTTTATAACCATGAAGAACGTGTTAAAGCTGCTTTCAAGAAACTCATATCTGAGGAAAAATTCAACAAAATGCAGCTTGATCTTCTGGAGAAGATAAAAACATATATGCTGCACGAAAGCATTCTGAATGCGGAGACATTTGATGCTCCTGTATTCAAAATGGAAGGCGGATTCTCTCGATTTGATAAGAAATTTGCAGGAAAGCTCAATGATATAATAGAACGAATCAATACTTATATTTTTGAAGGAGTTGCGTAATGAGCACACAAGATATCGTACAGAAGCTCTGGAACCTTTGCAATGTACTGCGTGATGACGGTATCACCTATCATCAGTATGTTACCGAGCTGACTTATATATTATTTTTGAAAATGCTTGAAGAAACAGGCGAAGAAAGCGCTTTACAGAAAGAAATTGAACAGGCATACAAAAAACGTCTTGAAAAATATGCTGCAAGCAAGAAAAAAACTGTCGATGATCTTGATGATGATGAGAAAAACGACAGAAAGAATGTTCTCGATTCATATTCATGGGCTTATTTAACTACGCTTAATGGTATTGAACTAAAAAAATACTATAACGCAGTTTTAACTGAGCTTGGAAAACTTCCTCTTTCAAAAATCAGCAGTATCTATGCTAAGGCTGTATCAAGCATAGAAGAGCCTAAAAACCTTGAAAAGATCATTTCTGAGATCAATAAGCTTGACTGGTTTGAAGCCAAAAAAGAAGGTCTTGGCGATCTCTACGAGGGATTACTTGCCAAAAACGCTGATGAGAAGAAATCCGGCGCTGGTCAGTATTTTACTCCCCGTGTGCTTATTGATGTAATGACCGAACTTACAAACCCGCAGTTTGGTGAAAGATGTTTTGACCCTGCCTGCGGAACTTTCGGTTTTATGATATCCGCTTTTCAGCATACAACTGAGAATAAAGACCTCTACGCTCTGTCAGATAGTGAAGTTAACGCATTTCAGGATGCTTTCAGCGGTGTAGAGCTTGTCCCTGATGCACATCGCCTTGCACTTATGAACGCATATCTGCATAGCGTTCCTGCAAAGATCTATTGTGAAGACTCTCTGGCTCCAAGTGCAAAGCGTTTCAAGGAATTTGACATTATACTCACCAATCCCCCGTTTGGAACTAAAAAGGGCGGTGAGCGTACTTCCCGTGACGATATTTCTTTCCAGACATCTAATAAGCAGCTGAACTTTTTACAGGTAATATACCGCAGCCTGAAAGCAGACGGTAAGGCTCGTTGTGCGGTTGTACTGCCCGATAATGTACTTTTCGCAGGCGGTGACGGTGTAAGTGTTCGCCGTGAGCTTATGAACTTCTGCAGCCTGCATATGATACTGCGTCTGCCTACGGGCATATTCTATGCTCAGGGTGTAAAGACCAATGTGCTGTTTTTCACTCGTGGCAATACCGAAAAGGGCAACACCACAGAAGTCGCTTTCTATGATATGCGAACCAATATGGAGAGCTTCGGCAAGACAAGACAGCTTAAAAAGAGCGATTTTGAAGAATTTATAGAGGGTTATAAAGATGCTTCAAAGCGTACAGGTGAGCGTTGGAGCAAGTTTACCCGTGAGCAGATCGAAAACGAACATGATGACAGCCTTGACCTCGGACTTATCAAAGATGATTCGATCATAGATGCCGAGGAACTTCCCGACCCTATCGAAAGCGGAGAAGAAGCTATCGCTCAGCTTGAAGAAGCTGTTGACCTGCTGAAAAGTGTTGTTCGTGAATTAAAGTCACTGACATCGGAGGAATAAACATGGCGAAGAAAACAAAGGCTGCCAATCTTTCAATAGAAGAAAAGCTCGAACAGGCATTAATAGTCCCCGGATATGAGCCATATAAGATTCCTGATAATTGGTGTTGGACAAATCTAAAGACCGTATGTAACCTCGATAATGGCATAAAGCATAATAATGAGTCTCTTGTATATTTTGATGCTAAAACATTAAGAGAGATTACGGAACCCGTTTCAAGAAATAGTGGTGTGATAGTAGAGAAAGGACAAAAAGTCATTTTAGTTGATGGAGAAAACTCTGGAGAGGTTTTCGTTATTCCAGATCGTGGATACATGGGTAGCACATTTAGAATATTGAATATTTCAAAGCAATTTGATGAAATGTATATTCGATATTTCATAGATATCTTTAGAGAAGAACTTAAAAAAAATAAAATAGGTTCCGCAATTCCTCATCTTAATAAGGAATTATTCTATGGACTTCAGTTTCCTTTGCCGCCACTTCCCGAACAGCAACGCATAGTCGAACGCATAGAATCCCTATTTTCAAAACTGGACGAAGCAAAAGAAAAAGCACAGGAGGTTATCAACAGCTTTGAAACAAGAAAGGCGGCTATCCTGCATAAGGCTTTTTCAGGCGAGCTGACAGCTAAGTGGAGAGAAGAAAATGGGGTTGGGATTGAGAGTTGGGAATCAACAAAAATAGGAAATATGCTTACAGAAATCAAATATGGAACTTCCGAAAAAAGTGATTATTCTTTTGATGGCATACCTGTTTTTAGAATTCCGAATATTGGTGACATGACGTTGATATTTGATGATGTAAAAAAGATACAACGTCAAGAGTGTTCAGAGAACGAGTATTTATCAGAAAATGATATATTGATTATTCGTTCAAATGGAAGTAAGGAGCTTGTTGGAAAATGTGCTCTTGTTCCGAAAATAAACTTTAAATGTACCTATGCTTCTTTTTTAATAAGACTACGAATGAAAGATAGTATTTCATCATTATATACTGTATGGTATCTAACCTCTGAGCAAGCAAGAAAACAACTGTTTAATAAAGCAAAGTCATCAGCAGGTATTCATAATATTAATTCAAAGGAAATTAGTGATATTAGTATTGTAGTTCCGAGTAAACCTGAACAAAATATAATCACCGCAACACTTGAAAGATTAATTACGAAAGAAAAGGAAACTGTCATTTTTGCCGAATCAGTAATAGATCAGATAGATGCGATGAAAAAGGCTATACTTGCCCGTGCTTTCCGTGGCGAGCTGGGGACGAATGATCCCAAGGAGGAAAGTGCGGTGGAGTTGCTTAAACAAATATTATCAGGAGAATGATATGAGAATTAAAAGAATAACAGTTAAGAAATTCAAAAACCTTGTAGACTTTGATTGCGAGTTCTCGGATTCAAATATTTCCGCTTTTATTGGAAATAATGGTGCGGGAAAGTCCAATATTCTGGAATTGATAACAAAAGCATTTAGCAATGCAATGAATTTTAGTTGCGGTAAATTATTACCAACAATATTACCTAATGATAAACCTTCTGTAATTGACTGCATAATTGAATACGAACTGGACAGTACCATTTATCAGCTTTATTATAATGTTGGAATATTGAAAGCTACAGAAGACAATCAAATGGAAGAAGGTAAACCGCCTGTATTTGTTACTGAATCTATAGCTATACTACATGATGGAAAAGTATTAAAAAGAAGCGAGTACATCAATGCATTACCAACAAGTATTCTGCTGTATTATGCTGGTGAAACTAATCGTCAAAAAGTAAATGCCGATGACACTTACGATAAAACATACGACAGAAAACTAATAGACGCCAAAACCGACGATCTGCCTGGTTTAAGATTTATGGATTATTACAATATTGAGGATCTACCTCTTTTGTTGCTTGTTTCAGCAGCATATAAAAGTACTGAATACAACAAAATCATGAATCTGTTCAATTGTAACTCCATATCGTCGAAGTTCAGCATAGTGTTACAAAAGCCTGAAAAAGCAAAGGGTGAGATTGACACATGGTGGAATTCAAGAGGGTTCGTTAAAAATTTTCTCGATTCATTAAGGAAATACGTTTCTGCTACACAGGATATGTCAAAAAAGTATTTTATGTTTTTTGATTCTGCCGATGAATTACAAAAGCTTGCAGATAATGAATATGAGTTATTCTCAAAACTTAAAGCGTTAAAGAACTATGGTATACTGAACCATATTGGTATTGGTCTGGAAAAAGATATGGTTGATACTCCTTTCTCTCAATCAGCATTAAGTGAAGGCGAAAAGCAGATGGCGTTGATTTATTTACTTACAAGTTTCAGCGCAAAAAGTAATTCTCTTTATTTGTTTGATGAATTTGATGCTTATTTACATCTAAATTGGCAGCGTTCTATTTCAAAAATGCTTAACGATATTGATGTTAATGGTCATATTATATTTACTACGCATTCGCCTGCTTCAATATCAAAAATGCAGAGAGAAAATGTGTATTTGTTAAAAAGCGGTAAAGTGCATAACGCTATTAGTGAGACTTTCAATCGTTCTTTAGATGAAATAATGGAAGAGCAGATGGAAGTTCCTTTACGTCCTCAGGAATACACTGAACTTGTTCAAGAATTCAGAAATGCTATAATACACAATCAAAAGAATATAGCATTAGCAAAGCTTGATCAGATAAAAGAAGTAATTGGCGAAGATGATCCGTTTTTCATCACAGCCAGAATTGCTATGGAAAGAATGTATTGATATGAAATATATACATAAAAAACCTGCCCCACCTGAATTAGTAGCTTATTCCAAGACATCAGGGGCATCATATAAAGATTTGTATGATAACCATAATGATATATGGGAAAATACAAGACTCTCATTAGCTGATGAACAAGGATATATATGTTGCTATTGTGGACAACGTATAACAGGATTTCAGGGAACTCAGATTGAGCATATATGGCCTAAAGGAACACCAACATATGTAAAAATGCAATTAGATTACGAAAACAACTTAATTGCAACTTGTGATGGTGGAAAAAAGATGCGTAAATCCGATACTTCGATTCCTTCTTCAGATTTACACTGTGATACTTCAAAATCAAATACGCCTATTCCTATTCACCCATTAATGCTCAACTGTGAAGAAAAATTCTTATATGACGAAAATGGAGATATTTTTGGTGTGGGCTCTGATGCTGAGGTAACAATCGAAATTTTAAATCTATCTTCTCCTATCCTGAAAAATAAGCGAAAAGCTGCAATCGCTTCATTAACATTGTTTCCCTGCATAGATTGGAAAAGCGAATATGATCGTTTAAATCAGAAAAATTCAAATGGTGAATACACAGAGTTTTGTTTCGTACTGCGTAATTATATAGAGCTTTTTCATTCAAAAAAGTTAAAATAACTTTATAAAATTGTAAACTTTACATATTCAGATGTTAGTTTGGTTGTTTAAATTACCTGCATTAAAAACATAAAAAGGAGTTGGCAATATGCCCAAAGATTTAACAACATCAAGACTGGATAGACAGAATATCCTCAATAATGAGATTGCTGTTGAAGAAATACAAGAGAAATCCGGAGTTGAAGGCGTTCTTTTTGAAGAAAAAATTTTTATGACCAAAGAAATGGTTGCGTCTTTTTTTGAAATTGACATAAGAACCATAGAGAGATATATAAGTTCATATTCTGAGGAGTTAAAAACAAATGGCTTAGAGATACTGAAAGGCAATAGGTTAATAGAGTTTATATCCCGATATAACGAAACTTTTGCGACCGACATTAATGTCGGTCGCAAAATAAGATCGTTGACTGTTTTTGATTTTCGTTCTTTCTTAAACATTTCAATGTTATTATCCGAAAGTGAAAAAGCAAGAGCTTTGCGGCAGATGATGCTCGACATAGTAATAGATTTGATAAATCGAAAAACTGGCGGTGGGACAAAATACATCAATCAAAGAGATAAGGATTTCGTATTCGCTTCAATTCAAGAAGAAAACTATCGAAGACAATTTACCGATGCTCTAAAGAATTATGTAGTAGATAACCGATTCAAATACGCTCATTTCACCGATATGATATATGTAAGCATCTTTAAAGAGAAAGCAAAAGAATACAAAAAGATATTGGATTTAAAAGCCAGTGATAAAGTCAGAGATACATTTTATAGTGAAATACTGGATATTATTGCAGCTTATGAAACAGGTCTTGCTGATGCCATAAAAAAAGAGCATGATAAAATCGGGCATATTCTTTCTTTTGAAGAGGCTGAAGTTGTTTTTCATGATTTTGAGAACATGGCGTTATGGAAACCTTTGATAATGCGTGGAAGAACCAAAATGGCAAGTCGTGATATGGCGCTAAGAGATGCCTTCCATTATCAGCTCTCCGAATATATTCAGCCACTCGACAAAGATGAGTATCAAAAATTTCTTGGTGCTACAGGCGATGAGCTTGAACATCTTATGCAGGAAAATCAGGAAGTGCTGAAACGACTGAAGGAGAGAAGTTGATGGACGGAATAATCTATATCGATTTAGAGCAAGCGAAACAGATTCATCAAAAAACAATTCAATATAGCGGTGGCGGAACATATGAGCATTTTGATCTTGGAAGATTAGAAAGTGTTCTGCAAAACATTCAAAACAATGATTACTATCCAACATTTGTTGAAAAACTTACTCACTTGTTTTTCTGCACTTGTGAATTTCATTGTTTTGCTGACGGAAATAAAAGATTAGCAATTACACTTTCCGCACAGTTTCTTCTGTTAAATGGCTACATGAGTGTTGCCAAAAATTTCTTTACAATTACAGAAAACATCAGTTACCATGTAGCGGCAGGTAAAATTAAAAAGGCCTTATTGCTAAGAATTATGAGCGCTATCATGGATGGTACATATGAAATAGATGAAGAGCTAAAGCTTGACATATATAATGCTATAAAAGATTAGCGGCTGCACCCAAAGGCACAGCCGTTGATCCTCAAATATAAACCATACACTCAAACACCGCTTCTCTTGCCATATAGACGAAGCAGTTTTCCAGACCGAACATTTTCTCAGCATCACAACTGAGGACAGCATTCTGATAGCAACTGTCGGTCTGCTTCCAAAGCTCTACCTGACGGGAGATAGCATCACTGACTTTCAGTTCCATATCATCGAGGTACTGTACGATCTTCCCCTGGTTGACGAGCCTGCGAAGCCTGTCCGGACAGTGGCTGTCAGAGAAATGAAGATGATATCTGATAAAGTCGGTGGTGTATGTCTTGCTTTCCTCGGTCTGCATAACAGCATTGAAGTGAGTAACGGTCATGGTGTTGGTATCCAGTCTCCACAGCGGAACGTATTTCTTTTTCAGGGAGCTGTATGCGGTCTGTTCACTCTTATATCTGCTCATGGTTATTACCTCCGTTATCGCATATTACAGTAAATTTCACGGTGTTCAAAAATGTATTCCGTGATTTGAAATGATAATAACAGGAGTATGCACATAACGTTGTCCTTTGTCTGTCCTTTACACGTTCCGAAAAGTTACGATAAAGGACAGGATTATAAAACACGTTAAAACTAAAAAATGCCGTAGATACGGGATAAAATCCATATCACGGCAAGTTAGAAAACTCGAAAAATTTAATTCAATTCCCGTACGGGTCACCAAAGTTTAAAGCTCGGAGATAGCACATTGTGCTGTTTCCGAGCTTTTGTTATCTGAAGTTTCATACCTTCCATGTTCTGCCCTACTTTTCCCCGCACACCTCACTCTTGAGTTTTTTCGCCACCTTGAAATACTCATGCATTTTCACGTCCGCAGGGTCTATCTGCAATGCAAAGGATATCCTGCCAAGCAGCGAATTTATGTACTTCTCAGGCGTAATGTCAGCACCTTTGAAAAACAGGCTTTGGGAAACTCCGTATTTCTCACAGTAATATATTTCCTGACGTATCTCCCGACGCTGTTTCGACGAGATCTGCGCCTTTTCGTTGACCACTATCCCCGTTACCTGCTGACGTTGCGATGAGCCGATAAGCGTCGTTTTTTTCATGTTTAGCTTAAACCCCATTTTCCGCAACGCCCTGCTCACAAGTTGCGTTATCTCTTTGGCGTTAAGCTCAGCTTTTCTACCTGAAAATGTCATATCATCACAGTATCTTGTGTAATTTATGCCATGCTCTCCACACCACTTGCCTATCCTCTCATCAAATCTTTTCATCACCAAATTCGATATCTGCGGAGATGTTGGCGCACCCTGTGGCAGTATGCTGTTATGAGTGCATATATTTGTCAGCAGCGTTGTAGCAGGCTTAGAAAATCCAAGCTCGCACATGGCCCCATAGACCTTGCCAAAATCAATGCTGTCAAAAAAGCCTGAAACATCGAGTTTAAGCACTCTCTGTTGACCAATATGCGGCTCTGCATTTTTCAAAAGCGAAGAGTTTTTGCAATATGCAGTGGCATACTCAGATACGGACAGCGTGTAAAGATACCTTTCAAGTATCCTTCTTTGAACGAGCTTGAGATATTCGTTCGGCACTTTTAACACCCTGTTTTTATGCCCTCTGCCACGATGTATTATCACCTTGCGGTAATTTGAATAACACTTTCTCTGATTTCGTTTATGATAGCGTATTCGGTTGTTGCTAAGCATATAAAGCTTTTTTAAAGGAACATCAAGCTCCTCTGAGATCCTTATGATATCATTATCAATATCATTCATTTTGTCACCTCAAAAAAATAATAACAAGCGTCAGCACAAGATTCAAATGCTTTGGAGCCGAATTTTATTTAATGGAATTAAATCCGATTCGGTGAAAAAGCTTTTGATAAAGCTACTATTCCCTGAAACTTCCACAGCGACTCGCTGTAGTTATGCGTTTTGCAATATCGCTGCTGACGCTTGTCATATTTTATCAAACCATGTTATGTACTCATGATAAAAGCACCTTGTTTATTTTATGAGATAATTATATCACGCGAAATGCACAACAATTGGTACATCTCGCAGAGCACAACTAAAAAAATGGCTGTATATAAACACACTGATATCATTTTACCAATTTATGCACGACACGTCAATGGGTTATCCTGACATTTTGTGTCAAACGCCAATATTTTGTATGAATACACAAAAAAACCACACGAAGATAGGAAAAAAAGCCGAGCCTTGCTTTTATCACCTCTCAATTCCCCCACCTCTCGAGCTTTTTCCTTTTTATCACTATCCCCACCGGACTATCCGTTTTTTCGTCAAAATATTCCTCGCAGACCCACCAATGATACTCTTGCCTTGGCAGGGTCGCCCACGTCATATAGCAAAAGCTCCACTGGCGAAGCAATTCATTCTTCTTGCCGTTTTTCAGACTTTCAGGCAGATAGTCCTCCATAAGCTTCACTATCGTATCATAGCTTATAAATCTCATCTTGTTCTTTCTTTTTATTATGGACAGCCTGTGGGCAAGATAAAAATGCAAAACAACTTTCCATATGCTGCATTTGTATTCTGGGTCAAGTATTGACTCTTTTTTCATTCTCCTGATGATATTAATACGTTCATCGGGATCATTCAAAAGGTCGCACAGCGCTGAGATATTAGAACAATCGAAACCGTCCTGCCCACTGTCCAGCTTGAAATATCTCCGCCCGTCTAGTTTGTATAAAGGCACTCGTGCTATCTGCCCCTCCTGTGTTTCCACTGCATATGTCCACAACATCGGGCAGGATCTTATCTCGTAGACTTCTCTGCCACTGATATCCTGACCTCTCTGTACATTAAGAAATCTCTCCCCTATGTTGTCACCGACTTCCTGCGGAGCATTTTCAGTGCCTGCTATAAAAATCCTAAGCCTTTGGAGTTTCTCAACGCTTTCTCTTAGCTTGTCTTTAAGTGCATTTCGTGAAAATCTTATGTCCTCGTTTCCGCTGAGTATCTCCCATATGGTGTTGAGGTAAAAATCCTTTCTGTTATTGTTCCATATAGTGCAAACAGCGTCAAAAACACACATATCAAAGTATGTCAGCGGTACTTTTTCATAAGCCGTGTCGTCTTGATACCATAAGGTACAACAGATATCATTTCTGCGCTGACCTTTCACAAAAGCTACTCTGTAGTTATAGTCCTCTTGATCGTTTCTTTTGCCTGACAGCCCGTCATAAAGCCCTTGTATCTCTTTCTCTCCCAAAAGCCTGTTTATTTTCTTGTCTATATAACCAACGATCATTATTTTTCTTTATGACTATCACTTTTTCTCAGCCAATTTTGTAATTCCTAGATACATTATTTACTCCTTTCCGGTTCATGTA
>OGNP01000086.1_pt1 | contig 58943 bp, 75 predicted proteins | sample 1573531 | NCBI WGS metagenome assembly OGNP01 (sample SAMEA2581984, study PRJEB24529) | metagenome | biome: Human gut stool | place: China | collected 2011 | reverse complement strand
AGTATGTACCGGAGAAGAAGCTGATCCAGAACTTTAACCTGCAGGTAAAACCCGGTCAGAGAGTTGCTATCGTAGGTCCTACCGGATGCGGTAAGACCACCGTCATCAATCTGCTGATGCGTTTCTACGATGTGAACTCCGGCTCCATTAAAGTCGACGGCACCGATATCCGGGACATTACCAGAGGAAGTCTCCGTACCAATTACGGTATGGTATTACAGGAGACCTGGCTGCGTTCCGGCACCATCCGTGACAATATCTGCATGGGTAAGCCGGATGCCACAGAAGAGGAGATCATCCGGGCGGCGAAGGCTTCCCATGCCCACGGCTTCATTAAACGCCTGCCAAAGGGGTATGACACCGTGATCACCGAGGACGGAGGCAGCCTGTCCCAGGGACAGAAACAGCTCTTATGCATTACCAGAGTAATGCTGTGCCTGCCTCCCATGCTGATCCTCGATGAGGCAACCTCCTCCATCGATACCCGTACCGAGATCAAGATCCAGAATGCATTTGCCACGATGATGGAAGGCCGCACCAGCTTTATCGTAGCCCACAGACTCTCCACCATTCAGAGCGCTGATGTCATCCTGGTAATGAAAGACGGCAATATCATCGAACAGGGCAACCATGAAACCCTCCTGGCACAGGGTGGATTCTACGCGAACCTGTATAATAGCCAGTTTGCCGTGTAACGAGCCATGCAAAAGCGGGATCAGAGAAACTAAAAAACTTGTAATATAACTTACGAATGTACTAAAAAATGAAAAATAGAAAATGCTGTGAAATGTAACAACAAAATTTGTGCACTATTCAAAAATATATTGTTAATAGTGCACAAAACAATGCGTGCAACTTGTAATACAACTTACAAATTTGCTAAAACAGATTGACAAAATCAGAAAAAGGTTTATGATATAGTTACAAGCAAACGAAATACCAATGAGTTAAAAGCAAACTTGAAAACAAAGGTAAAATGGGAAACGTTAATGGGGGCAGAAGGCTTTGAATATTTAAAAAAACAGGATATCAAGGAGCAGGTTTTTCAACAGCTGCTGTCCAAGATCCAGAGTGGTGAATGGAAGCCAGGTGAGAAGTTACCTTCGGAGAACGAGCTGACGAAGGCAATGGGAGTGAGCCGGATCACTGTGAGGGAAGCAATTCAGAAGCTGGTGGCGATCAATCTGGTGGAGACTTATCAGGGCAAGGGATCTTTTGTGAAAAATGTCAATTCCAACAGTTATCTGAAATCCATGACTCCGATGCTCATGATGGATAATGAGGATGTGAAGTCTGTACTGGAATATCGTAAGATCATGGAGGTCGGCATTATAGATGCCGTGATCGAGAGAGCTACAGATACCGATATTAAGGTTCTGGAGCGGCTGACTGGAAAAATGCGTCAGTACTGTGAACGATGGAACATCAATAAGTACAAACAATACGATATCGAGTTTCACATGAAGATGTATGAGATCACGAGGAACCCATTTATCATTAAGATCAGCAATATTACCAAGGACATCCTGAATTCTGCTCTTTCTTTTACCGTAACGAAGAAGGGAGCGGAAGAAGGAGTTACGTTCCATACACAGATCATAGAGTGCATTAAGGCAAGAGATGCCAAAAGGCTCCGCAAGATCACCAGAGAGTCCCTGAAGGCGATAGAGGATGAGACTTTCGATGAGAACTTCCATGGAGAAGAATAGCGAAGCATTAAGAACGAACTAAAATATCATGCAGGCGCCGCATGATATTTTAAATATTTACAACTTGTAATACAACTTATAAGTTGATAAAGATTTTAAAAACGTGGAGGGTAAACGTATGGCAAATCAAAAGAAAAAGAAAATGACTTTTATGGAAAGCTTAAAGGCTCAGTTTTCAACCAAATCTCTGGTACTGATCCCGATCGCTGTAGGTATTAACCTGATCGGCGGAACACTGTGTTCCACACTGAAGCTGCCCTTATTCCTTGATATGATCGGTACGATCGTTATCGCATGTCTGTCAGGTCCCTGGGTATCTGCACTGTGTGGTCTGTTGACCAATGTGTTCCTGGCTTTGGTAGCTAACCCTGTATACTTACCTTATTCCTTAGTAAGTATCTTCTGTGGTCTGGTAACCGGTTACATGGTTAAGGCTGGTCTCTTCAAGAAGATCTGGGGTGTGATCCTGACCTGGTTGGCCTGCTCCCTGACCAATACGATTTCCGCTTCCCTGATCACCATCTTCGTATATGGTGGCGCTACAGGTGTAACCGGTACTTCCGTAGTAACTGCAACTCTGATTGCAGCTACCAAGGATATTGTCGTTTCCGTATTCTCTTCTTCCATGCTTGAGAATCTGATCGACAAAGCTATCGCATTCGCAATCGCATACGTAATCGTTAAGAAGATCCCCAAGAGATTCTTAAGCCAGTATGCATCTGATGCAACAGATGACGACGATGAGGATTGATTCTGAATCCTTAAAATAATTATGATCTTAAAGCAGGGTATCCATAATAATTTCTTTCATAGTTGGCAACTGCCCGGGGAAGGTCACTGCAGATGTGCTGTGTCCTGAGACCGGAAGGTTATAAAATTCTGATAGATTATATGGGTACCCTCTTTGTCTAAACGGAGGTTTGTAAATGGCTAAAGTAACAAATAACTTTGTCCCGAAGAATACGGCCATTGAGGCATTGAATCCTATGACCAAAATCCTGGCTATATTCTCCCTGGGTCTGGGAACTCTGATTTTCCCTAATTCATGGCTGGGTATTGTGATCATCATCGGCTTATTTTTCGTGGCAGCAATGGCAAAAATGTTGGTTCCTTTTGCAAAAATGATATTTGGTTTTGGAATTCCCATTACGGTTATGCTGATGTTCATACAGGGCTGTTATAGTCCTAAGAATGAGACCGTGATCTTTGATCTGGGATTTGCAAAATTCTGTGAGGAGGGTGCATTGTATGCACTGAAGATCGTTACCACCCTGTTAGTATTCCTCGGTACCTTCTATATTATGAACAAAACTACATATACCGGTAAGCTGGTAGCAGCGCTGACAGCCTCCGGACTGAATCCGAAGGCCGGATATCTGGTACTGGCAAGTCTGAACGTAGTTCCGCAGATGCAGAGAAGAATGAGTGTGATCCAGGAAGCACAGAGCGCCAGAGGCGTTGAGACCGGCGGAAGCCTGTCCGGCAGAATCAAAGCATTCATCCCTCTGTTAGGACCGGTAGTTATGTCCTCCCTGACAGATGCACAGGAGAGAGGAATGACACTGGAGACCAGAGGATTCGGAATCAAGAATGTAAAGCAGACCACTTACGTGGAAGTGACGAAATCTCAGGCTGATAAGGTGCTGAAGATACTGCTGATCGCATTCTTCGTGATCGTTTTGATCCTTACGATTCTGATGAAGCTTAATATTATTTAAAGGCGGTGACGAGATGGGTAAAGTAGTAGTTGATGTAAAAGATTTTAGTTTTAAATATCGTCAGACGAAGCATAAGGCACTGAAAAATGTAAGCTTCCAGGTAGAAGAAGGCAGCTTCTTCTGTATTATAGGAGCAAACGGCTCCGGTAAATCCACCCTGTGTAATGCACTGGTAGGGCTGATCCCTCACTATTTTGTAGGAAAAATGTCCGGAAGCGTTACGATTGATGGCAGTGTGGTAGAAGACAGCACTATTGCGGATCTGTCCACAAAGATCGGTCTGGTATTCCAGAATCCCTTCAACCAGCTGTCCTATACGGCAGGTACCGTAGCTGAGGAACTGGCATATGGTCTGGGCAACCGCGGTATCCCCAGAGAAGAAATGGTAAAAAAGGTGGACACCGTTGCCAAGCTGATGAGAATTGATCATATTATACACAAAAATCCGTTGGAGCTGTCAGGTGGCCAGGTACAGAGAGTAGCGTTCGGTTCCACTTTCATTATGGAACCCAAGATCCTTGTACTGGACGAGTGTACCACTCAGCTGGATCCGCTGGGAAGTGAGGAAATCTTCGATATTGTAAAAGATCTGAATAAGAACGGAATTACCGTCATCATGGTAGACCATGAAATGGAACGTGTTGCCAGATGCGCAGATCAGATCATGGTGTTGGATGCCGGAGAGGTTGTGGCAATCGATGAACCCAAGAAGATATTCGGTAATCCTGATATCGTAGCACATCATATCGGAGTACCTGATTACGTTAAGATCTGCAATGCGTTGAAAGAAAAGGGATACACAGATCGTGATATCGAGATTACGGAGGAACCTACGGTTGAACTCGTAAAGGAGGCTTTGAAGGGATGAAAATCGAATTAAAGAATATGAAACATGTTTATCCTACCGGAGACGAAGCCTTGAAGGGGATCAATCTGGTAATAGAAGGAACGGAGCCTGTCGCTATCATTGGTCAGAATGGTGCAGGCAAGACCACTATAGTAAAACATTTCAATGGAATTCTGCGTCCCACCTCAGGAGAAGTGCTGATCAACGGAGAAGATATCAACAACCGATCTACTGCAAAATGGTCTAAAGAGGTAGGATATGTATTCCAGAACCCGGATGATCAGCTGTTTCTGGAATCTGTCCGCAAGGAGTTTGAGTTCGGACCCAAGCAGATAGGTATGCCAGAGGACGAGATCCAGAAAAGAATCGAATGGGTAGCAGAGCTTGTAGGACTGAAGGACAAGCTGGATATGCATCCCTTTGACCTGACCTCAACAGAGAAAAAGTTCTGTACCATCGGTGCCATCATTATGATGGATCCCAAGGCAGTCATCTTCGATGAGCCTACCTGTGGACAGGACGTGGCAGGTAATATCCGTCTCCGCGAGATCATCCGTCAGTTAAAGGAAAATGGAAAGCTCTGTATCACCATTTCCCACGATATGAAATTCGTAGTAGATAACTTTAAGCGTATCATTGTAATGTGCAAAGGGCAGGTGTTGTTAGATGGACCGGTTGAGGAAGTATTTGCACAGGTTGAGACACTGAAGAAGAGCTTTGTAACACCTCCGCCCATCACTAAAGTGGCACAGGGCGCAGGGTTTAAGGAAACTGTATTTACTACAGAAGCTTTTATGAAGGTATTTGAAGAAAGGAAGGGTAAATAGTAATGGCAAATGTAATCATTCAGATTTACGGTATCAGAACAGTAGAGGATGCAAGAATGGTCATAGATATGGGAGGACATCATATCGGAGTATCCTATGGTAAGATCAAGAGAACACCCGGACAGCTGACCTGTGAAAAGGCGAAAGAAATCTTCGAAGGAGTACAGCCTGAGGCTGTCAAGGTAGGACTTACAGTAGCTGAGGATATTGATGAGATCACGGAAAATCTGAAGGTTGTGTGTCCCGATGTCCTGCATCTCTCCGGAGATATCGAAGGTATCACACCGGCACAGGTACAGGAACTGAGAGACCGCTTCCCCGGACTGAAGATCATGCAGGCAATCCCCGTACTGGCAGGCGTTCCTCTGGAGGAGCAGAAGGTTATGCAGTATATCCGGGACTACGAGCCGGTAACCGATTTCTTCCTGATCGATACCAAGGCAGTAGGTGCCGGTGATATCGGTGCAACCGGTCTTACCCATGACAGAATGATCGACAAGGCGATTGTTGAGAGCACCAAGGTTCCCTGCATCATCGCAGGTGGACTGGATGCAGACAACGTGGCAGAGGCAATCCATATCACGCATCCTTACGGCGTAGATTCCTACAGCTGGACCAACTACGACGATGAGAAGGACAGAACCGGCGGCTGCAAGGATCCGGTGAAAGTAAAAGCATTCATCGAGGCATCCTTAAATGCGTGATATATATGTAGTTGGCGATGCAAATGTGGACATCATTGTACCGTATCCCCGTTTTTTAAATGAAGAGAGGACACTGGTAGACTATCCTAACCCTGAGCTGGTCGGTGGCGGCACAAGTGCAAACACTGCCGTGGCACTGGCCAAGCTGGGACTTCCAGTCAGCTTTCTCGGAACCATCGGAGATGATCAGTACGGTAAGTATATTCAGAAGGATTTCAAGGAACAGGGCGTGAATACCGCTGACCTGATCGTGGATCCGAAGTTAAATACCGTAGGAGTCTTTGCCTTTATTGATGAGAACGGAGAGAGATATCTGTGGGGCTGGCCCAGAGTAGATCAGGCATTTAAGGTACTCGAGAGAGACAAGGTGCCGTTTGAAAAGATCGAAGCAGCCGACTGGGTCCATTCCTCCGGAATGTCTCTGGTATATGACACATCTGCACGCACAGAAATTATTGAGATATTTAAAAAAGCTTATGAAGCAGGAGTACCGACCTCCTTTGATCTGAATTTACGGGTGGACGATGGACAGTTAGATCCGGAGTATGAGAAAGCGGTGAGAGAAGTCATCCGCTATACGACCTATCTGTTAGGCTCCGGAAATGATGAGTTCAAGTATCTCGGCGAGGGCAGAGACTGGCGGGAAAATGCAAAAGCACTCGTTTCCGACGAGAGAGTTGTCATCGTCAGAAATGGCAAGGAAGGATCCTATAGTTTCTCGAAAGAGGGCGAGGAATACGTACCTGCATTTTCGGTGAAAGTGGAAGATACCGTAGGTGCGGGAGATGTGTATAATGCCGGATTTATCAGTGGAAGACTTGCGGGCATGAATTTACGCGAGTGCCTGATCCGCGGTAACGCAGTATCCGGATACACCGTTATGAGAAAGGGTGCAAGAAATTCACCAAATACCGAGGAACTGGAAGCATTTCTGGCAGAAAATAAGTAAACTGATTTCGAACTGGTTTAGAAAGGCAGGTTTTTATATATGGAAAAAAAGAAAGTTATCCTGGATTGTGATCCGGGGCATGATGATGCCTTTGCGATCATGTTAGCTGTACAGCATCTGGATGTCCTAGGCATTACTACCATCGGTGGTAACTGTACATTAGAGAATGTAACCAAGAATGCACTGAAGGTACTGGAAGTGCTGGGACGGACCGATATTCCCGTATATCCCGGCAATTCAGGTCCTATGGTAGTGCCTCTTGTAACTGCTCCCCAGTTTCACGGTGAGTCCGGACTGGACGGTCCCGTGCTTCCGGAGCCTGTGGCAAAGCCTCAGAACAAGCACGCAGTAGATTTCATCATCGACACCGTTATGAATACCGATGATGTAACCCTGATCGCTACCGGTCCTCTGACCAATATTGCCTGCGCGATCCACAGAGAGCCGAGAATCGTAGAGAGAGTCAAAGAGCTGAGCATCATGGGCGGCTCCGTTACCTTCGGTAACTGGACACCTACCGCAGAATTCAATATTTTTGTGGATCCCGAAGCGGCATACAAGGTGTTCCATTCCGGCATCCATGTAAAGATGTCCGGGCTGAACCTGACCAGACAGTGCTGCCTGACCGCAGAGCATGTAGCAGAGTTTCGTAAGATCGGCACCAAGGCAGCAAACCTTGCAGCAGATCTGACCGAGTTCTTCATCGATTCCACAGTCAAGAGCGCTAAGCTGACCGGTGCGAATATGCATGATGCCTGTGCAGTAGCCTGGCTGATCGATCCGAACCTGATCAAGTCCGCTGAGATGCATATCGATATTGAACTGAAGGGTGAACTGACCCGTGGTATGACCGTATGCGACTACAGACATCTGCGTGGCGTAGATCCTGCAATCGATCTGTACAGAGAGCCGCAGATGGACTTCCGTGGTGAGAAACCCAACGCAGAGGCAGCTTTGGAACTTGACTTCCCCGGATTTATGGATTTGTTATATACGACCTTGAGAAATTATAACTAAGAAATAACGATCAAGGGGGAAAGCGTATGGCTTCAAAATCTAAATTTTATTATACACTGCTAGGATTCCTGACCATTATCATCTGGGGAACCAGCGCAATTTTTACCAGAAATCTGAGTACCGGGCTGGGGGCATATACCTCAGCCGCACTGGTCAATCTGATCGGTGGTATCGTGGTGTTGGTTACGCAACTGATCAAGAAAGAGGGACTGACCGGTATCCGTGAAGTTCCCAGAAAATACTGGACGGTATGTGGAAGCCTGTTCGTCATATACACCGCATCCTCCTATGTATCCATGAGCATGGTACAAAGTGATGAGTCAGTGATCGTATTGGTACTGATCCGGTTCCTGTGGCCATTGTTTACCCTGATCTTTACGATTCCTATTTTACATGCAAGGGCATCCCTGTGGCTGATCTGCAGTGTAGCCTTAAGCTTTGTGGGAATTGTGGTAGCCAAACTCGGAGCGGATATCTTCCATTTGAGCAGTTTTGCGGATAATATCCTGTCCGGAGGGGATCTGGCGGGATACGCAATGGGCTTTGTGGTAGCAATCTCCTGGGGAGTGTATACTAACCTGGTGAAAAAGTATGTAGGAACCAAAAAGGTAGATGGCGTTGGAATCTACATGATCGTGACAGCAGCGATTTTAGGGATTATCTCCATATTTATGGATGAACCGAGAAATTTTTCTGTAAGCCTCATTGGACAGATTCTATATGCCGGTATCGTAGTGGGTGCATTGGCGAATACCTTATGGAACCTTTCCATCAAGAAAGGAAACATGCTTTTGGTGGTATTAGTATCAAACTTCCTGCCGATCATTTCGACAGTGATGACATCCTTCATGCTGGGGGTAGGAATTACCGTTCCCATCATTGTAGGATCCCTGCTGGTAGTCGTCGGAACCCTGTGGAGCAAACAGTGCTTCAGGGAATTCTGATCCGGCAGTAAGGAAAGGAATTAGAATGAAATACAAGGTGATTCTGTGGGACTTTGACGGAACCTTGGCCAATACGGGTGCAGATGTCTGGGATTCTCTGGAATATGCGGCTGGGAAGCTGGGAGGCAGCATGGATGAGAAGTTCAAAAGCTGCGACAGCAACCTCGGTAAGCCGATGGGAGAAATCTTTCGGCAGGTGCACCCGTTTCCGGGTGAAGAAAAGCTAGCCACATTTGACGAATGGGTGACGATCCATTATCGTACCATCAGCGAATATCCGAAGACGGAGCTATATCCGGGAATCCGCGAGATTCTGGAGGAAGCACGGGCCTGCGGAGTCTTAAACTACATTATCACACTAAAACCTGAGGAAGCTCTGCTGCGGATCCTGAAAAAGAAGGGATGGACAGATCTATTTGAAGGATGCTTTTCTCCGGATTCTTTTGGAGAGGTGATCCGGTCCAAGGCTCAGGTGATAGAGGACGTCATGGCCTCCGGACAGATGGAACGGGAGAGTGTCGTATATATCGGAGATACCTACAGTGATGTAACGGCAGCACATGAGAACCATATCCACTGTATCGGTGTAACCTATGGGGACGGTGATACAAATAAGCTGTTGGAAACAGGTCCTGATGAGCTGGCGGCCAATGGTGAGGAATTGAAAAAACGACTGGAACAGGAGGACAATAGATAATGCTGAATAATTTTGATATCTGCATCAACACGAGATTTATCTTTGGAAAAGGTGCGGAGAAACAGATTGGAGAAATCCTGAAAAAGGATGGCGTGAAAAAAGTGCTGATCCACCATGATAATGGTCAGTATCTCTATGATACGGGACTACTTCAGGCTGTGTGCAATCAGCTGACAGCAAATGGCATAGCCCATGCCGAGCTTGGAGGTGTCTTGCCTAATCCCCGTCTGTCTCTGGTAAGAGAAGGCATAGAGCTTGCAAAAAGGGAAGGGATTGACCTCGTATTGGCAATCGGCGGCGGCAGTGTCATTGATTCTGCCAAAGCCATCGGACTGGGGACTGTCTCCGAAGGTGATGTATGGGATTATTTTATTGGAGAGAGAGAGCCGGAACACACTCTGCCGGTTGCTGTTCTTTTAACCTGCCCTGCAACTGGAAGTGAGTCCAGCCAGGTAGCAGTAGTGAACAATACTGACGAGGGTAAAAAGCTTTTAGTCAGTCATCCGGTGCTGCGTCCTAAGTATGCGTTCATGGATCCGGAACTGACTTATTCCCTACCGAAATTCCTGACAGCCTGTGGTGTAACAGATATGTTTTCCCATGTATGCGAGCGCTATTTCGCTCCGGATGATGAGATCGGTGTGATCGACCGCATGTCCGAAGGCATTTTAAGGACGTTAGTGGATATCGGACCCAAATTACTGGAGGACCGACGGAACTATACATATCGTGCAGAGATCATGTGGATCGGAACCATTGCCCACAATAACACCGTGGGTATCGGAAGAGTACAGGACTGGGGCACTCATGAGATTGGTAATGAACTCAGTGCTCTGTACGATACTCCTCACGGCGCAACACTGTCGATCATCATGGGTTCATGGATGCGCTATGTGTACCGTCAGAAGCCAGAACGTTTTGCCAGATATGCCAGAGAGGTATTCGGCGTGAACTGGGATGGCACCAATACCCTGCAGGCAGCAGAGGAAGGCATTGTGAAGACGGAGGAGTATTTTAAGAGCATGGGTATGCCTATTTCTTTCCATGATATGAACATTCCAACGGATCGCATTGAAGATATGCTTGACAGAATTGCTTTCCGGGGAGATGATCATTCTATCGGAGGCATCGTACATCTGAATCGTGACGATTGTCGTAAAATTTATGAAATGGCATTTTAATCACAAATTTGTACCTGAGTCCCGTGGACCACAGGTTACGGAAAGACATAGGTGTTTATTATGAAAGTATTGAATTTTGGCTCCTTGAATCTGGATCATACCTATCAGGTGCCGCACATTGTAGCCCCCGGGGAGACACTGACATCCCTGGGACTGGCAATCCATCCCGGCGGCAAGGGTCTGAATCAGTCAGTTGCACTGGCAAAGGCGGGAGCTGAGGTCTTCCATGCCGGCCAGATTGGAGAAGATGGCGAGATGCTGCGTAAGGTATGTGCTGACAGTGGAGCAGATGTCCGGTTTATCCGCAACGTGGAGACACGTACCGGCAATGCAATCATTCAGGTGGATATAAACGGTCAGAACTGTATCATTCTCTATCCAGGAGCAAATCGCTGCATGGAGAAGGGCTTTATTGATGAAGTGCTTGGGGCATTTTCGGAAGGAGATTATCTGCTTCTGCAGAATGAAATCAACAATCTGCCCCACATCATCGACAGTGCTTATGCAAAAGGTATGAAGATCATCCTGAATCCGTCGCCCATGGACGATCAGGTGCTGGCATGTGATCTGTCAAAAATATCCATGTTTATCCTGAATGAAGTGGAGGCAGGACAACTCACCGGTGAAAAAGATCCTGCGAAAGTACTTGCGAGTATGCAGGCAAAATTTCCAGAGGCAGAGATTGTACTGACCCTGGGAGCAGAAGGTTCTGTCTATGCGGGCAAAGGAAGTGATCCGGCGGCGAAAATAATCCCTCAGAAGATTTATCCCTGCCATGCCGTAGATACCACCGGAGCCGGAGATACCTATACCGGATACTTCATTGCGGAGTATCTGAAGGAACAGGATCCGGTCAGGGCACTCAGCATTGCCAGTATGGCGGCAAGCATTGCTGTATCGAGAGAGGGCGCAGCCAGTGCGATCCCGGAACGAGAGGAAGTACTGCAACGTCTGCAGCAGGTATAAGGAAAATGAAAAGAAAGACTTCTGCATTGACTTGCAGGAGTCTTTTTACTAGGCGGAAATGACAGACAATACATAATAAAATGTCGAAAAATGTAAAAATATGCCAATTCAGTAAAAATATTGAAAATAAATTAAAATATTTCAAGAAATGTGTTGACAAATGCACAGCCTTGTATTATATTAAACTTAACAAAAGAGAAACGGAACAACCCAACAGAGAAGGTTGGGAGAGAAGTACAAAAGAATCTATAGAAAGAGAGGTATAGTCCACCTAACAAGTAAAGTCCTACCACAGTCTTCCATGATGTACAACTGAATAGAACTACCAAAGAGAACCAATTTATATAGAGAACATCAAGTACACAGAAGAAAAAGTAATGAACAACAGAAGATAAGAATTATCTCACATTACAGTACATACGTACAAAAGAAAAGTGGAAAGAGAACAAAAGACAAAATGGAAGATCAAATTTAAGAAAGAGAGGGCAAGCCATTGGAGCCTGTAGTCTGAGAGGGCGTACTGATTGAAAGAATGATCGGTACGCTCTCTTATTGTTGTACAACTATTCAGAGCATCATTCGCAAAATCGCATCTTCGATGCTTTTCTTTTGTTGTACAATTTTCCAGTGGAAAAACCTACCGATATCATGTACAATAGAAAAGTAGTACAGATAGAGGAGTTATAAAAATGGATACAAACGAACAGAGACAGGAAAGTCAGCAGAACAGACGGGAAGAAAGACATAAGAGACGGCAGAGAAGTCAGATCATTGCATATACAGTCGTAGGAATTATGATCCTGGTGCTGGCAGCGGGAATTGCTTTTGCTGTAAGCAAGATTACCGGTATGAGCCACAATCGGCAGGAACAACAGAATAAACTGGATGATATCATAGCTTCCGAGGAGACCATCACGGCACCTACTACGGAACCGGTGGAGACCGTACCGGAACTGACAAATGAGCAGAAGCTGGATAAGATCATAGACGAAGCCATCATTCAGAACATGCCCCTGGAGGACAAGGTAGCAGGACTGTTTATCACTACGCCGGAATCCATCACCGGTGTATCTGCTGCAGTGCAGGCAGGAGACGGAACCAAGGATGCATTATCCAAATATCCGGTAGGCGGTATCGTCTATGCGGCGAAAAATATTCAGTCCGCAGACCAGTTAAAGCAGATGATCGACAATACGAAGCTGTATACCAGCTATCCAATGTTTATTGCAATTGACGGAGAGGGATCCGGAACCGATGCTGTGGCAGCGGCAGGTTTGGGGACGAAGACCGATTCCCCGGAGACTATCGGCGCATCCGGAGATGCCAACAACGCCTATACTGCCGGAAACACAGTGGGCAGTTACCTGGCAGAGCTTGGTTTCAATCTTGATTTTGCTCCTGCGGCAGATCTGAAAGTAGTGGATGGAAATGCGGCAGGCAGCAGCTCCTACGGCACGGATGCGGCAACGGTAGCATCTTTTGTGACCGGCATGCAGACAGGATTGCAGGAACAGAAAGTAACAGCTGCCATCGGACATTTTCCCGGTATCGGCAGTACGACCCAGAGCACGAAGAATGGCATGGCTTCTACGGATAGAAGTGCGGAAGATTTCAGAGCCAATGAATTTGCGGTATTCCAGAGCTGTATTGATTCCGGTGAGACCAAAATGATCACCGTCAGCAATATGGCAGCATCTTCCCTGACAGGAGATAATACTCCCTGCTCCCTGTCCGGTGCGGTGGTAACGGATATTTTACGAAATGAACTGAATTTCCGCGGCGTGATCGTATCCGGTGCCATGAATCAGGCAGCGATCACGAATTACTACGGTGCCGATGAGGCAGCAGTACTGGCACTGCGTGCCGGCTGCGACATGATCTATGCGCCGGAGAACTTCGAGACCGCATACAACGGAGTACTGGAGGCTGTCCAGAACGGAACCATCTCCGAGGAACGCGTGAACGATTCCCTGCGTCGGATCTACCGCATCAAATATGCTGATAAAATCGAACAATAGACAAACAATCAGTAAGAAGGCGGCTGCAACAAAGTGCAGTCGTCTTTTTGCTTATATCTTATGCACCATGAAAACGGAAATGCGGGTCTTAACAAGCGCGAGACGGCGCACGAGGTCCGGTGGATCTCGGCCTGCGCGGACCGGAGCGGAGCGTAGACATCGAACTTTCGAGCCCTGGCAGGGCTCGAAAATAAAAAGGAGCGATGCTTTATGCATCACTCCTTTTTATTTATAAGCGCGAGACGGGGATCGAACCCGCAAAGCATTTTTGATAGAAATGCCGAAAATACAGGAAATGCTGATAAACACTGGGGTTGCAATAACGTCCGAAATGTACTATGCGCGATAAAAATACACTATTTACATGGGTTTTACAACGCAATGCACCATGAATGCAACATGAAATGCAACATGGATGGTTATGTAGTAATTTGGTGTTCTTCAATAAATTTCATAAACTCTTTCTGACTTTTCTTGCTATCTTCTTTGCCAAAAAGGATAAGCCAGGCTCTGTACTTTTCCCACGGCATATTTTCCGAGATAGGATTTGCAATATTATCAAAATATCCATCAATTTTATCATCAACAGCAGTACGGATTTCGGAGAAGGTCTGGGTGTATACTTTTTTCATGATTTTGTCAGACTTCCAACCTCCGCGCTCCTGGGCATACTTGTCCGGGATACGTAGGGCTGCCATAACAGATGCATTCAGGTGCCGCAGGTCGTGAAATGTCATATGTTTAAACCGGTGTTCGTCTTGGAACTTGATCCACTTGTGATAGATCTGGGCTTCGGTGAGAGTTACGAGTCTGTCCCCGGGAACCTTATCGATCAGAGATTTGATGTAGGGCGGGATCCGGTGCGTACGGTTGCGGTATTTGTTTTTAGCAATTTCCTTCCGGTGATCTTTTCCGCCAACGACCACAACAACCTCGGCAATGCGGATGTGATCCCCAGAGATTGATTTTGATTTTGTCAGTCCTCGGATCTCCGACATCGAGAAACTGAGCCAGGCAGCCAGCAGGACCGGTAGCTCCAGCTCGTTGCCTTTGATCGCCGGCAGAAGCGCCTCCGCCGGTATCAGATCCGGCACACGATCAGGGACTTCGGGCAGTTCGATGTTGCGCAGGACATCATCCAGAGAGCTTGTATACTTACGGATTACGGATGCAATAAGGCTCCATTCGTTCTGAAGACGCTTTGGGGAAAGTGTCGAACCTTTTTTCCGGTTGCAAGGACGCTTGGATTCCATATTGATTGATTCCTGCAGGAGCTCTTTATCCATATCTTTGACACAAATCTGCATCAGGTCCTGAAAACCATTCCGCTGGATACACCTATAATCCTGGATAGTAGTAAGAGATCTATTCAGGACAAGACGGGATTCAATGTATTTGTCTATCAATTCTGTAAGTGGAAGAAGAGTATAATCTACTTTCTTTTGCTTCGGCTGCTTTGCCAGTTCTTCTTCCTTCTCCAGAACAAATTGTGCTGCTGCAAGTTCTACAGCTTTTTTGGTGGGACCGGTAATGGTTTTATATTTTCTTGCTGTCTTCTGTTTGCCATTTGGCAGAAGAACAGGAGTGCCGTCTGCATTGTATACAGGCTCTTCGTGGCTATATGGTTTGACACACCATGTTCCACTTGGCAGCTTATAAGGTGTTGCCATAGTATCATCCTCCTAAAAATGGGCATAAAAATGCCCGGTGGGTTGAAATTTCACCGGGAAAATGATAAAATGCACTTGTTCAAGGTGATTTTATTCGGGTTTCCCGGTAAGATCAGATCAGCTCTGGTGTTGGCGCACTGGGGCTGATTTTTTACTTATTGGTTGGCGTGAACCGTTTATCGCAGGTACGCAGTCCATCTATATGTTCAAACAGATCTGGCTTAATAGGTGCACCCAGCGGATCGAGTATAAAATCAATACCTTCCCGACGGGCAAGTTTTGCAGCAGATACAAAGTCACTATCTCCGGAAATCAGGATGATCTGATCAACTTGATGCTTATATGCCATAGATGCAATATCCAAACCGATTTTCATATCAACACCTTTTTGGTCTATCTCAATGCAAAAATCAGACTCTTGCAGATCTGAAAAAGAAATGGATCCGCGGCAGAGCTTTTTGACAACATCAGAACGGATAGTGTAATGAGCCTGTTCTTCGGCGAGTTTTCCTAAGCGGATGGCAAACTTTCTCTTTTTCTTCAGCTCAGTGAGGAATTCATTCATCCAGATATACAGGTCAGTTTTGGACAGATCCACCTGTTTCTGAAGAAAGGGGTGGAAAAGTCTTTTCGAAGCAGGAGGACAGTCATAGTAAAATATACGATACAGATCGTTATTATGTTCTCCATGAGAGTTCAGGTGGCGTTTGCAATAGTTTGCCAATTCAATAGCTCGATCCTTGGCAGGAATATCGCCTAGAACAATTTGAGCCCGCCTGCGGTAGAATCCACCATCTACAAGTATAGCAGTTTTCATATATTATCCTCCGTATAAAATAAAAAGCTCCAGGGTTCGGTCATTCTCATATATTGAGAGACGTACAACCTGAAGCATTATTAACGTGTAACCTTAGCTACACATTTATATTATATGCTCAGGGTTGATTTGTCAATACATATTACACAAAATGTGCATAAATCTGTGGATAACCATGTGTAAAACTATGTGTATATCAATATCATAGTAAGTTGCACCGGTGCAATTTTTTAAAATGAAGATCATAAATATTATAAGCCGTATATTGTAGCACCAAAGATTTTACCACAAACAGGGCAAGAACGTTGATATAGTATATCAGGTAACTTTGGATAATTTTTATCCTTCCCATAAAGAGAAAACACCTGTCGATTATATTGTTTACAGGCAGTACAATTTCGATTTGCAGAAATAAGCACAGTATCAATATTCCACTCATTAATTTTAGGAATAATGCGTTTCAACGAGACGTTTTCGATATCCGAGGGTAACATAGTCGAAGAACGGATACTGTTAAAGATTTTAGTGAATCCCATATAAATTTCCCCTTTCATATATGAATTATATTAGCTCCAACACAGAAACCGGGTCGAAGTAGATCACGTAGTTATCATATTGCACGCAGATACCGTACTTGCTCCGATAGCATTGCAGGGCCTCATGCAGAAACTCCTCTGTGACACCCAGGTAATCAGCCATCTCATAAGAGGTAGTATAGTGTGCCTTGTGGCAGGAGATGATGCCGTGTAGTCCGATCAGTTTGTTATAACTCCAGAGACGAGCCCGGAGCTCCTGCTTGCGGTTGGAATCAGAGGACTGATCGATAATGTCTCCAACGGTAGTGTGATAGTGCCCCAGCTCTTCGGCAAGCACGCAGGCCCTCTGCGTGGATCGCCGCACGGTCCGATTGATACCGATCACATCATTACGGATCAGACCGTCTGCCAGGGACTGGAACGGAGCATCTTCTATTACATATACATTTTCATCGGCAGCTTCCTGCAGTAAGTTTTCATATGTCAATTCACATCATCCTTTTTTTCAGGTCTTTTCAGAAGGTTCATATCAGTCTGCATCTTTTCTGTCTCATCAGGATCATCTGCATGATCATTGCGAGCAGCAGCCAAGAGGGTATCGAATGGAATCGCCATTGGAATAGCAACAGCTTTATGGTTAGCGGAATATTGCAAAATCTGAGATAATTCTGATATTCGTTTTAACGCCTCTGCTTTTCCCTCCGGATTTAAAATATTATAGAATTCACATATTCTTTCAAACGTTTCATCGATGGATATGTCGGTATCTGGATCATCCCACCCCATAAGTTCTTGCGGAGTAATTTTTAATGCCTTTGCAAACTCACGGATTTTTGACTCTGCCAGATCGACTTCACCCTTTTCGATTTTGGCTATGGACGATCTATCCTTATACCCAGTTAGTTCTGCGAGACGATCCTGAGACATCTTTAACTCCAAACGTCGAGCTTTAATATTCTTATATAGAGCAAGCATGGCTGCACTCCTTCCTTAAGTTGTTGTAAGCCTATAATAGCACTTTGTGTAAAATAATTCAACAAAATTATTAAAAACTGTTGACACAAATTCACACTGGTGATATAGTGAATTTAGTTCACGAAAAGGAGATGATTAAAAAGTGGCAAATGTGGAACTGCTTAAAAAGAAAATAAGTGATTCTGGGATGACTGTGTCTGCGATAGCTGATAAATCCGGCATTTTGAGAGAGACATTGTATAACAGGATGAAATCCGGCAATTTTTATGCTTCAGAAATTGTGGCATTAACCAATGTGCTTCGTCTTACCAGAAAAGAAAGAGATGATATTTTTTTGCCTTAATGTGTGAATATAATTCACTATATAGATAGGGAAGGAGGCAGCAGGAGTGTTAGTACCAATAAGAGAAGCAGTAGATCATAGTGTCTACTATACAGAAATAGCAACACACAAAAAACGGTATGTCAAAAGACTGTTCGAAGAGGAAGAGATAGAAAGAGCAGAAACCATTGTAACCGCTCTGAATGGATTGCAAATAGATTCTGCCCAGGAGTTACTGGAAAAGATAAATATATATCTTCTTCAGGACTCAATTACCGTATGAATAGATTTCAGAGATCTCGTTGTAAGCCTTTTTGAATTTCTCAAAGAATTCTGAAGCATCCATCTGAGAAACATCGTAATGTGCGGTGACATACGCAAGAGCAATACGATCGATACGGTCATCAACTTGTTTTGTATTCATATAAAAAGTCTCCTTTCTTTTACTTGGCTGCGGCAACAGCCTGTAAGAAAAGTATAGGAGAAAACAAAAGTGAATGCAACTATCGTCTCATCACTAATAAAGGGAAGGAGGCAGCGTGAATGGAGAGAATCGACAGATTATATGCTCTTTTAGAGCGTAACGACATTGACGAGGAAACCAAGGCAGCGTTGCGGTGGGCGATTTTTGAGTCAGAAGGGAAGTGAAAAGATGCCGAAAACCAATCTTTTAAAAACGGAAGCAGCCAGAAAGAATTATGCATCCAGGGCCAGGGCGGGAATCAAACGGCACATAGAACTGAGCAAAGTGCCGGAGGACAAGATCGCCGCGAAGCAGAATGTGCAGGTAAGAACGCTAATGAATCGGATCGAGGATCCGGGATCCATGCGGCTGAGAGATCTGTGGGACCTGGCAGAGATCATAGATGCTCCGGTCGGAGAACTGGCCGGTGGGGATCTGCCGGAGGAAATGCTGGCGAAACTTCTGCAACAGAAATTATTGTAACACAGGTATCCGTGCCCTGTACGTGGTGTATTCCCAACACCACACTCCCCTTTTACACAATTAGCGTGTGTGTCCAGGATCCCCGCCTGGGCACCACGTAGAGGGCATGGACAAGCATAATAGATCACGTTCTGTGCGTGGTGTTATCTGACAGCACCACGTCCCCCGTAGATGTGCCGTACCTGCTATGGCGGCACGAACCTCTTTCGGTGTCCGGATAGATTCCGGGCACCACGCAGAGAGCGTGATCGGAAAGGGATAAACATGAAAATGATTAAGTATTGTGCCAAGGAAATTGTGAAAAACAAAGACGGTCACAAATACTGGGAAGCCAGCAATTCGCAACTGGCCGGGTATGTCTATGATGAAGTGAAGCAGTCAGTGCCGGAGGCGAAATATTATAACTTTGAAGGTTTACAGATCATTACAACGAATGACAAGCAGGAGCAGTCATTGCTGAGCACGCTGGAAGTAATGGAGGACCTTTGCAATAAAAGGATAATCCATATACATAGACTGAGAGATCAGATATACGGAGGGGCTACGGATGTATAAAAATATTGCGATATCACTCCTCGGAGCGTGGGCTTTGAGGGATGTTTTTGGGACAACAGAGGTAGGAGAGCAGATCGCCATAGTCATGGGTTTGGCGGCTATGCTTTTTATTTTTTTGCTTTTTTGCGAGGATCAGGCAGATAAATGGCAGGAAAAGCAGAAAAGAATCCGGGAACTGGAGCGAAAACTGGAAGAATTGAGAGGAGGTGGAACTGATGAAAACAGAACAGTACTACATGGGCAAGCTGTTGAAGATGGGGGACGAATTTACGAAAGCGGTGATCCGGAAGGACTGGTTTCAGGCGAAGTATCTGTATGACAAGGCAAGCGCAGTCACGGTATTTCTGGAAGCACCGCAGGAGATCAGAGAGAAGCTGTTTGGACGGTATAACGAGGAACGGGATGAAAAGGAGCAGGGAGCCTTTGACGACCGCTCAGTAGCGAAGGTAATGAAAGAATGCTTGATCAAAAACAACCTGGGTTTTGAGTGCATGGTCTACCGGATACCGGGCGAGGCAGGCTACTACGGCGCCAGACCGGCGACAGACGGTTATTACATGCCGGCAGAGCAAAACCCGGCATATCTGGCAAAATAAAAAGCCGGCATTTGGCGATGCCGGCCAGCTCACAGAGCTACTTATATAGACAAGATAATTGTAACTCTGTGGACTAAAAAAGTCAAGAAAAATGGGGCTTTCGGAAGCCCCTGCGCACTTGATTAAGATATTAAAGTTAGGATACAGAGACATGGTAAATCGCAAAAAAATAAGACTCAGGAACGGGGACATCCTGGACGTGGAAGAGTACCACGATGGGAATTATGGATCTCCGGGAAAGACGAGGCGTAAGAAGGAGAAGCCGACCAGGGAGCAGGTGAGGCTGATCAACCGGAGAAATAAGGCGCGGCTGTGCCGGTGGAGACTGATACAGTACTTTGACCAGGGAGACCTGTTTATCACATGGACCTATGAAGTGGGGAACCGTCCACCAGATATGGCAGGAGCACTGAAGGACTTTCAGGCGGCGATGGCAAAGGTCCGGAAAATCTACCGGGTAAGAGGAGCACCGCGCTACTGGATCCGCAACATCGAAAAGGGAACCAAGGGAGCCTGGCATATCCATCTTGTGATCAAGCAGACACCGGAGGGTGATGCAGCGGCTATCGTAACCAAGGCATGGACCAAGGGCGGCACCTACGTGGCGGAGATCCGACACAGCAAGTTTACCGGCGACGATATGGAACAGCTGGCAGACTACCTGACCAAGGACGAGCACACAGCGGAGGTCAAGGCGGACGGCACACCGGGCAAGTCCAGAATTGCGGAGTCCTCCTACAATACCAGCCGCAATATGCCACTCCCGGAGCCACGGACGGACAAGCTGGTCCGCTGGAAGCCGGAGGTCAAGCCGCCCAAGGGATATTACATAGCCCGGATACACGAGGGCATCAATCCGGTGACAGGATTTTTATACCGGAGTTACACGCTAATCCGACTTAAGTGCACAGAGCGGAAGAGACCGCCGGGGAGAAGGAGGTGTAGAAATTGATAATAGAAATGTTTGTGAGTGCGACACTGCGCGGATCGGCCAAGGGAACGGGCAAGGTCATGTATACCATGCGGACGAAGCAGGAGAACGGTCAAAACTATGAAAAGCCGCCGGAGATCGGGAAGGCGGAGAGCACGGCCAACCGTCTGGTGCTGTGGAGCATCTGCCGGGCGCTGGAGAGACTGCCAAGTGACCGGGAAATTGTGATCTACACAGAAAACAGTTACATAGCATCCGTGATCAACCAGTGCTGGCCGGAACGGTGGGCGAGAAACGGCTGGAAGAACAGCCGTGGGAAAGAGATCAAGGATGCGGATCTGTGGAAAAAGATACTGGAAGAGGTCCGGGAAGTAGGGCACTGCATCACCGCCGTGGAAGGCAGGCACGAGTATTCTGATGCATTCAGCTACAATATGCCCAAGATAGATGTGAAATCTAACATTTTCATAAGAGTGGAATTTGAAGAGGTAACACCAGTAAGTGACAAGAGTTAGAGAGTATTTTGTTGAGTTCAACAAAATATCAAAAATAGAACATTTTGACAGGAAACCGTGACAAATTTTCACGGCTTGAAACGCTTTAGCACAAAAACGATACGTTTTTTGAAAAATTGCACCGGTGCAACCGGGAAAGGAGACGGAGATGGAAAAGAAATTTGGAATATTTAATACCGTAGAGGAGTTGAACAGGGCAGCAGCCGCACAAAAAGCAGAGGGAGACCTGGAAGCGCTGATCGGACTGGCAGTAGAGAACGGACTGGAGAAAGAGGATGCCGAGGACTACATGGACAGCGACGATGCCGAGGATACCCTGTGTAATGAGACAATGGCAGCAATCGGTAAGCTGAAACTGGAAGCAGAGGATCTGAAACTGGAGAGCCAGATGAAAGACTGGAAAGATTTTGTGGTCCAGATGCTGATGGAATATCCGACACAGCACATGGAAGAGGACGGTGCAGCTCTGGCTAATGCCGTATTTAATCCGGATAAAAAGCTTTTGGATGTGCTGGCAGCAGGACTGAAAATGGCATCAAAGAACCGGGTAACCATAGACAGGAGGATCACAAAGGCAGCAGGACTGCCGGAGAGTGCCGGACAGATCGGCATGTGTGGCAGGGATGAACTGAAAAAGATCGTGCTGGATTATTACATGGGAGAAAAGAAATGATCGTATTTAAGGCAACGAACAATGACATGACCTGCACAATGGGACAGGGAACATTCCAGTATCAGTTGGGCGTACCGGCTACGGCAGAAAGATCTAAATGTGCCGACTCCGGGTTACATGCCTGCGAGTATGTACTTGACTGTACCGGCTATTACTCTCTGGGACGTGGAAACAGGTTTTTCAAAGCTAAGGCAGCGGGAGATATTGCAGAGGACGGAACGAATACGCGTATCGCATGCACCAGACTGACACTGAAGAAAGAACTGGATAACCGTGACATAGCCAGGGAAGCCATGCTGTACATGGTGCATCATCCAAGACGGGACGGATGGCAGAGAATAGGCAGCATGTTGCAGGTAAAAGAGCAGACAGCAAGTATCGATGCTCCGGACGGGATTGCCATAGCACGGGGAAATGTGCCGAAAGTAAGCGGATGCATCGGATCCCACCTGGGACTGATCAAGGAACAGAACGGAAAGATTGTCGCGGCAAAACTGTTTGATGTGGACGGAAAGAACATCCTGCCGGGTATCTGGTACACACTGGATACCCTGGCGGAAGCAGAGAGGAGGCAGCAGGCATGAAGTGGAGAGAAATACTGAAAGCACCGTTGATACCACGGACAAAAAGAAGGAAGAAAGAAGACCAGATCACTTTTCAGGCGACGGACCAGTACCTGATCATGGACATTTGGAAAAATGATGTAAATATCTGCCGGCACGCCGTAGACCGGAAAACATGGGAATACGGCACCTATTACGTCGGAACAGGCAAAAAAGAGCAGACCAATCTGATAAATTGCACGGAAGGATTTGGAGGAGTTTACTGGGCATCGGAACCGTGTGAGGGAGATTGGCTGGAAAAAGAACAGGCAAAAGAACTGGAGAAGTTTGTTCCGATGCATGATTACAATTGGATCAGCGATCCCTTGCGGAGGATATGCCGGATGGAAAAAGACTACAGTGCGGACAAGCGGGAACGTGCCAGAGACCGGAAAGAACAGAGAATCAGAGATCTCATGAATAAGTGTCCGAAGCCGGGACGCAGGGTATATGACTGGATCACCGAGAGACTGGTAGGAGATCTGCAATATGCCTTTTATAACAAGCAGGACAAGACCTGCCATTGTACCGCATGCAACGGAGATTTCAAAGAAGAGGCAGCAGATGTCCCTGTAAAACATCGTAAACAGATCAAATGTCCTCTCTGTGGCCATGACCTGACGGTGGAAAAAACAAGGGGAAGAATCCAAACAATCGGATGGCTGACGATGATCCACGACGTGGACGAGAAACAGGGAGTAGAGAGACATTTTAAGGTAACGGTGGACTGGCACAGAACAGGAAAGAGAGATACAGAGCTGGATGAACAGATCCGCCTGATGATGCTCCGAGGAGCAAAGGATTTTATGAAAATCTATTACTACTGTGATGTGTACTGGTGCGGATGGCACGACCACAATCCACAGAGCAGACGCTGGCATACATCCTACCTGTATCCAGATACAGAAGGAATCAAAGCAGGGCTGAAAGCTACGGCATACGAAGCCTGGTCAGATGTCATGCCAATGCTGGCACAGATGGGGATTAAGGCATTTTATAACGGATTGCTTGTGGAAAGTAATAAGCAATTTACCGGTATCGCAGAGTATATGGCAAAGGGACGCTTTTACCGTCTGCTGGATGAACTGTCACAGTGTATTACATACGGGGGCGGGTATTCGGGGAGAACAATCGAAGTAAACGGTGAATGCATGGAAGATATTTTACTGATAGATGACAAGCAGCTAGTCAACCGCCTGCGGCAGGAAAACGGCGGAATGCAGATGCTGCGTTGGATGCAGTGGTCAGAACTGGAAGAAAGAAAGCTGTCGGCAGAATTTATCGCATGGACAGAAAAAAACAGAATTGATCCGGAGGACTATGATAAATCTCTCGCCGGAGAATACATGTCTCCGGAACAGCTTATGAATTACCTGAACCGGCAGAAAAAGGAATCGTATCCGGGAATGAAGATCCAGGATGTCTGGAATCAGTACGAGGACTATCTGTCCATGTCACGAACGCTGGGAAAACACATGAATGATGCACTGGTACACCGCCCCAGGGAATTGAAGCGCCGGCACGATGAAGTGAATGCGGAAGTGGAACTGCACAGGGAAGAATTTGAAAGGAAAAGAAATGCGGAAATGGCAAGAAAGCAGGCGGAGGAGATGAGGAACAAGTATCCGGGATATGAGGATATCCTCTCCGAGATCCGCGCCAAGTTTGAGTATCAGAATGACACCTATTGTATTGTGGTGCCCAGGGACTTTATGGAGATTACGGCGGAGGGCATGGCGCTGCATCATTGTGTAGGTAATACAGAGCGGTACTTTGACCGGATTGTCAGCAGAGAGACCTATATCTGCTTCCTGCGGCAGCAGTCATCCCCAGATAAGCCTTTTTACACGATAGAGGTGGAGCCGGGCGGTACCATCCGCCAGCACCGGGGAGCCTACGACGAGGAGCCGGGCATAGAAGAGATAAAGCCGTTCCTGAGGGAGTGGCAGAAGGTGATCCGCAAGCGCATGAGCAAACAGGATCATGAATATGCCGCACAGAGCGAAATCCTGCGCCAGAAGAACATAGAAGAATTGCAGGCAAAGAATAATACCGTAGTCCTTAAGGGACTGGCGGAAGATCTGATGGAGGTAATCTGATGGAAATAATGGAATATAAAAAGACATACAAGGAGTATAAGCAGGAACTGGATGCGGTCCTCACTAGAACAGCAGAGGACTTTGTACAAATCGGGTACCTGCTTAAGGTGGCAAGGGATACCAATGTACTGGCAGAGAGCGGATATGCAACTGTGACAGACTTTGCCAAGGCAGAATATGGCATAGATAAGACACAGGTAAGCCGCTTTATCAGCATCAATGACAGATTTTCGGAGTATGGCTACTCTGATCATCTGCTTCCGAGCTACAAGGGATTTGGATATGCAAAGCTTACCTTGATGCTGCAGATCCCGGACGAGATCAACGAGGCGCTTCCGCCTACGCTGTCCAAGGCAGAGATTCAGGACATAAAGGACGAGGTGGATGCAGAGAGCAAGGTCACGGATATTGAGGTAGAGATCGAGCGGGCGGAGGCAGCAGCCGTAACGGACAAGCCAATGCTCCCGCCGGAGGGCTCCCCGCTGTACAGGAACCTCTGGCAACTGGGAAAAGAACAGGAAGATCTCTTTCGGAAATTATGGATGGTATGCTTTTTACATACTGCATTTGGTAACAAAAACAATGCAGAGATCATGGATATCCTGATTCCGCAGGGCGATGCCGTGTACACCGTCCGGATCCCGGGAGAGCGCCGCACGCAGATCATTGTTAATTCTGATGGAGCTACCATCGTGAATTTGAAAACGCTGGAGCGGAGCAAATACACAGAGGATCAGATCTGTGATGCAGTCCGGTCTCTCATAGATGGAGGCAGCAGTCCTGAGGAGCGGTATAAGGATCTCTACGGTGAGGAACTGACCGTGGTAGAAGAACCGGAAGTTGCACCGGCGCAACTGGATGAGACCCAAAAAGAGAAGAAACCGGAAAAGCGTAAGGAATCCCGTGTGACCAAGGCAAACACCGAAAAGAAAAAGCCCAAGGAACCGGAAAAGAAGCCGGAGCAGATGACCATCCCGGGAGCCGCACCGGATCCGGCACCGGAAGAGCCGGAAACACAGGTAACTGACTCATGCTCCGGGGAATCTGAACAGAAACAGAATACCGACACCATGGGTACGGAAGAGCAGGTACCGGGACAGACAGATCTCGAAAATGACTTTCCGCAATATTGCCCGGACGGGGACGACCAAAGAGCCATATATCTTAAATCAATCCGTATCTCAGTGGATAACTTGGTACGTTACGCAGAGATGGATCTGATTGGTGCGGCCAGACTGCAGGTGTCCGATATCTCCGGTTATTTGGACCGGCTGGAAGAACTCAGAAAAGGAGGCGGATCGGATGGCGAAGATGTCGAAACAGGCGAGAGCGAGGGAGTTTAATGCCGCCTCCCGTCAGATCATCAAGGAGCGGGATCTGTACCAGTGCATCTTTTGCCGTATGAGATATCACATGGAGGACGTCACCTGGTACGGACAGCAGCTGCAGAGCATCATGCACTACATACCGCGCTCCCGGGGCGGACTCGGGATCCCGCAGAACGGTGCATTGGGATGCCAAAGCCATCATGAGATGTTGGATAACGGAAACAAGGGCAGACGGGAGGAGATGCTGCAGATATTTAGGCAGTACCTGCAGGATCATTACCCGGACTGGTCGGAGGAAACCCTGACCTACAGCAAATGGAAATAATGTATATACAAATTTGTATATACAAAACGGAGAAATTATGAAAGCACGAACTGAAGTTATCTCAGTACGACTGACACCAGAAGAAAAACGGCGAATGGAATATTGCGCTGAAATGATGGGAATTACACAGACAGAACTTTTAGTGCGTGGAATCAATCGCTATTACGACAGCGTCAAAGAAACAATTAAGAAATTAAACCAATAAGCCTTTTGGAGTGTACTCACGATAACTATAGACATAGCCACGGGGCGGCCGCTGATACCAAGAGGCAGCAGCCGCCCAGGAAGGAGACAACAATGCAGTATAAGGACTGGGATGGCAATCTTCTACCGGATCCTGCACCTACGGTTCAGAGTGTACATATAGGAGACACCATAAAAATCAAAATAAATGACGAGGACCGTATCGACCGCACGAGCAAATACTGCGAATACGAAGTCATAGGAGTTTATCCGCGAATCGTGCTGACCAGGGATAAAAAGACCGGATTCCGCCGGAGCTTTTCTTACGGAGATCTCCTGACAATGGGATTGGAGAACCAGGATCCGGAAATAGAGACCATGCGTAGATCATATGCAAAGGATCAGCGGAAAGAGAGCATATCCATGACACGCAGCTCCTTCAATCCGGACTATGATCCGGAAAAATACCGAAAGAAGAGGAAAAAGAAGAATGAAGACAGTGGAGAAGAAAATACTGCCGAAGTACTTCCAGGCAGTCCGGAAGGAAAAGAAGAACTTTGAGCTGCGAAAAGATGAAGATGATGTACAGCCGGGAGATGTCCTGATCTTAATGGAGTGGGAAAACGGAGAATACACTGGCCGGACAGAAGTACGCCGGATCCGGTATGTGCTCCGGGATGTACCGGAATATGGACTGATGCCAGGTTACTGTATCATCGGATGGTAAAGGAGTAGTGAAGAATGAAAGTACGAGAACTGGCAGAATATTGTAAATCAATACTGATTAACTGCAATAACTGCAAACATAAAACAGAGTGCAAGAAATTAGAAGATAAGCTGGAAAATATGTCACCTTATGGAGTCGTAGACATAGTGGATAGGGATGAAGAGTTAACTTAGGAATGTAGGAGGCGTAATGTATCGAGATGATAGATGGGAAAAAGGAATGTATGCAGATGACTTGGTAAAGTTCCGCTGCAACTCATGCGGTGATGAATTTATAGTGGGGAGAACAGCGGTAGAAAAAGCAAATACTAAAGGTCATAACATATGTTGTCCGTATTGCGGCAGCAGGTACCCAGAAGAGCGGGTCAGCACCGACGAGGAGGACATGGAATTTTTGTCGGATGCAATGGGATGCTTGGCAATATACGTAGGTGACGACGATAACTAACTTAGGATTTAGGGAAGGAAACAGAAATGAAAGAGAATGTAAACGATATAATGGATGAATTTGAAGAAAACAACAGTAAGAAAAAGAAATTCTCTATCCGCATGGACATCACTATGGATAAAGAAATGTCATATGAAACAGCGGAGCGAACTATCATGAACGCACTAAGTCAAGCAGGAATGATAGGACACTGTGGCGGAATCAATTAGGATTTAGCGGAGGAAATCATGGTGCTTGATTACAGAGAAATATCAAAGGCATGGGATGAACAGAAGCCAATCGGAGGAAGAAGCGGTGGAAAATCATTTTGGCTTGCTATCAAAATAGCTATCGAAAAGCAGATACCACAGAAGCCGAGAATTGAAACCACAAAAGAAGTACCTAAAACCAACAATCTTGGACGATTATTATATTTCTACTGCCCAAGATGCGGAAAGTTTATTGTTGGGTCATATGAAACAGATAAAAAGCGTGGTGGCGGAATTTCCCAGAAGCTAAATGGATGCTCTAACTGCCTTCAATCTATAGATTTTTCAGAATGGCAAAAGAAAGAATCAGATGATTTGGTATTAGAAGATTAAATAACGATATCGGAGGTGTAGAAATGGCAATTTTGAATTATACAACCACAGTGGATTCATTTAAGACAGTATCAGAGATTGAGTACATTCTGATGAAGCATAAAGCAAAAAGTATCATGAAGAATTATGACGGAGAGTCAATAACAGGTCTTTCCTTCCTGATTGATACCGGTTTTAAGCAGATACCAGTGAGGTTGCCGGTAAAGGTGGATGAATGTCTGGAAGTGTTAAAAAAGGAGAAAAAGAACAGTCCGAGAAGCAGCATCAAGGCTACCAGGGAACAGGCAGAGCGTGTAGCATGGCGCATTTTGAAGGACTGGGTAGAAGCGCAGATGGCCCTGCTTGATATTGAGATGGTAAAGTTTGAGGAAATCTTCCTTCCGTACATAGAAACAGAAACTGGCCAGACGATTTATGAGAGATTGGAAAAGAAGCAGTTTCTGCTGGAAGGGTAAATTAGAAATTTAGTGGAGGTAGAAAAGTTGTGTAGTGGATGTATTTGTGAGCACTGTGCAAATAGCGTTGAATGTTTTGATCATTGCTCTGGAGAGATGGACGAGCCGTGCTTTACCTGTGATGAGTGCATCTACTATGATGGCAAAAGTGACGGACGTGTGATGTGGCGAGACGAATGCCCTAAATACAAGGTGACGGAATACTACGCAGGTATTCTCCGGAAGAAAATGAAAATAGTTAGAATTTAGCGGAGGAATAAAACTATGGCAAATTATGTTGTTATTGGATATTTTAGGCAACCTCACAAAGATTGTGAAGCGGAAACACAAGAATGCGAAACTTACATGGAAGCGCTTAAATTAAAAGATGAATGGAAAAAAGAGCGAAAATATAAAGAAGTGTACATTGAAACTTATTAATGTAAACTGAAATTTACAGTAGAAAGGAGAAACATGATAATTCCAAGAGAAATAAGAGAAAAAATAGAACAGAGAAATCAGCTTGATGAAGAGATAGCTGATTGGTTCCAGGAGAATGTAGATACTGATGGATGCGATATAAAAAACGCTTATGTGGTTGATGAACCGAAAGGAGAAGAACAGATTGAAGAGGGGGAATATTGTAAGCAGTCAATTTTGGGCGAGGACTGGTACATAGGACAGTATTATTGGAAGATGGACAATGGCAAGTATTTATGCATGGATTTTGAAATATAGCTTAAAAAATATTTATGTAAGAAAAATACGAAAAAATTGAAAAAATAAAAATATTTCTCAAAAAATGCTTTTCTTTACGGTTTTTTTTGACATATCCATATGTAAGACAAATACGTCTTGCAAAAATATGAAAACCTATGGGAGGAAATGCAAATGAGAAGACACAACAATTATGATGATTACGATCTGGATCCGAATTACGACGAGAGTAATGTAGACCTGGACAGCTACGAGCGCGAAGCGGATTACTATGAATCTGAATGTGCTGAGGGAGTAACAGTGAAAAATTACGCTGATACTAATGATCCTGTTTGCGAGAGGCTACATAACTGGAATGACTGTTTCTGGTTTCGGAAGTATTTCGGAATGTAGTACAGTATGTACTACGGTAGATCTGGGAGTGTCGTACATATCTGTGCGGCATTTCCAGAATCCATCGGACAGTGAAAGGAGTGATAGAAAAAGGAAAAATGTTAAAAGTGTAATAAGTATCATAATACACAATCGGAAAACCCAGTGCAGAGGGGCCTGCAATCGATCACATAATAATAGCGGTACAACCACCGACCAAAGTAGACTGTACCGCTCAACTGCTTAAGACCATCATATCACACGGATGTTTCTTAGGCAACGAGAAAATGAGGTGCGCATATGACTAAAAATGATTTAATCAACGACGTAGCTTATGAATTACGTGACAGCATGACCAGGGAACAGATCGACCGGATGAAGATTACGCTTTATGTAAAAATGCAGGACTTTGAGCTGGCAGAGATCAAACAGCTGCCTATGACTATGGAGCATGACAATGAGTGGTTAATGCAGAGATACTGTGTGGATATGGTGGCAGCAGGACTCCATGCCGGCACGATACGGAGCTATATCGGGATTATAAAGAAATTCTTCGAATTTGTGAATAAGAATTATAAATATGTGACAGCACAGGATATCACAGATTACCTTGCCATCAGATCCTACCGGGATCACATCAGTCCGAATTATAAATCCACCATATACAGGTATCTATGCACCTTTTTCAGCTGGGCCTTTAGAAAAAAACATATATCGGATAACATCATTGATGGAGTAGACCGAGTTAAGCAGGTCAAGAAGCGTAAGGAGCGGCTGACGGATGAAGAGGTTGAAACTATCCGTTATGCGTTACGAACGCCAAAGGAGAAGGCTTTGTTTGAATTGATGATTTGTACCGGCATGCGTGTAGGTGAAATCTCTTACCTCAACGTGTCAGATATTGATCTGACAAATAAGCAGGTATCAATCTATGCCGAGAAGACAGACACCTACCGTACCGGAATGCTTACGCCGGTAGCTGTGATGGCACTTAGAAATTATATCGGGGACAGGCCCGGAACAGATCCGTTGTTTTTGGCAGATAGAGCCCCTCACAACCGGATGCGCACATACGGCATAGAAAAGCTCGCTAAGGAAATAGCGGTCCGGGGAGGAGTAACCAGGATCACAGCAACCGTGCATGTGTACCGCAAAACGTTTGCAAGCGTATTATACCGCAAAACGGGTGATGTATTGCTGGTGAGTAAATTACTGGGTCATGCAAAGCCTGACATGACGGTCCAGTACTATCTGATTGACGATATAGAGGAAATGCAGCACAAGTATAACAGAGTAGCATAGTAACAGCACCGGAAGTTGCACCGGTGCAACAGAAAGGAGAAAGCATCGATGCAAAGAATCAACAGAGCAAGCTGGAGGATTATCGAAACTATATTATTACGGTATCCCCAACGCAAGAAAGAATATGAGGAGTACATATCGGACATTATGGCATCACCGGCGGGAGGCAGCAGTCGTCCGTCGGATCCTGCCAAGGAAAGAGATAAGGCACAGTCTGTCACAGAGGCAAAAGCTCTGAAGATGACATCCGTATATCATGAACGGATCAAGAAAGAGATTGAGGCAGTGGAATTTGTATATAATTCTCTTCGACCAGAAGAACAGAAGGTAATAAGAATCAGGTACTGGAGTAAAGGCCTCAGAGCACCGATTCCCTACCTGAAAATCGGTGATGCATCGTACAGTGAGAGACAAATGAAGAGGATAGTTTTTAAGACTATAGAACAGATTGGAAGGTATATTGGGGAGTTAAAGTAAAAGATGGCATGATTTCGCATGTCAAATGTGATAATATAGTATCGTGATAAATTAGTGACAGGGCAATGCAGATAGCTGCGTTGCCTTTTTTCGTGGAGTTGCACCGGTGCAACTTTAGAGAGATGGTGAGCAGATGGCAAAAGGCAAATACAAATATTGGCTGACACCGGAAGGCTTACTAAAGCTGGAAGGATGGACAAGAGATGGACTAACAGAAGAGCAGATCGCTGGTAATATGGGAATCTCCAGGTCTACATTAAATGAATGGAAAAAATTGTATCCGGACATTTCGGACACCCTAAAAAAGGGAAAGGAAGTTGTGGACCTGCAAGTGGAAAATGCGCTCTTAAAAAGGGCACTGGGATATCGGTATACAGAAGATAAATATGTAAGCGTTCCGATGGAGCAGGAAGAATATAGTCAAAAGCTATTTGAATATATGAATCGCTACAAACTGGAGCATCCGGAGGCAACAGATGATGAGCTGATGCTTGTAAGAGAGAAGTTCCCTAAAACAAAAGAAATGCTTGTGGAACGAAAAGTAAAAGAAGTAGAGCCGGATACCACGGCCCAGATATTCTGGTTGAAGAACCGGAAACCGGATAAATGGAGAGATAAACAGGATGTCCAGATCTCCGGAGAACTCAAGTCCGAACAGAGTAAACTGGATGACCTGATTAGACAGATGCGTGGTGATGGGTAATGAGCGCAAGTAAGCTCCTGCTGTCAGAGAAATACAAAGCATTCCTGAAATGCGATGCTCCGGTGGAATTCCTGGAAGGAACCACGGCGGCAGGTAAAACAACGGTAGGAATCTTCAAGTTTATGCTTAAGGTGGCGGAAAGCCCCAAGAAGCTGCATATCATTGCAGCGGATGACACTGGAACTGCTGAGAAGAACATCATCAACAAGGATCTTGGTATATTGGATGATTTCGGAATCCTGGTGGAGTATAACGGCAGCGGAACCAAAGACGATAAGATTCCGCATCTGATTCTGCATACTGGTAAGGGGGATAAAGTAATTTATGTGCTGGGCTACGGTAACAAGAAAAAGTGGAAGAAGGCCCTGGGTGGACAATATGGCTGTCTGTACATAGATGAAGTAAATACCGCAGACATAGATTTTGTCAGAGAAGCATCCATGAGATGTGATTATCTGATGGCAACACTGAACCCGGATGATCCGGGACTGCCGGTGTATAAAGAATATATCAACTGTGCGCGTCCTCTTCCGGAATGGAAGGATGAGACACCGCAGGAAATCATAGAGGAACTGAAAGAAGAACCAAAGGACGGATGGATCCATTGGTTCTTTTCTTTTAAGGATAATGCAGGATTGCCGGAAGATAAGCTACAGCAGATCCTGCAGAATACACCCAAGGGCACAAAGATCTGGAAGAATAAGATCCAAGGATTGCGAGGAAAAGCCACAGGGCTTGTATTTTCCAATTTCAGCAGAAAGAAGCATGTGGTTACTGCTGCATGGGTAAAGAAACAGATTGCAGATGGGAATATCCGTTTCAGGAAGTTTACAGCCGGACTGGATACATCATATTCCTCAAAATCTCCGGATACCATTGCAATGATCTTCCAGGGCATTACGGATGACCGCAAGCTAATCACGCTGGCCGAAAAGGTATACAACAATGCTGATCTCAGTGTGCCGCTGGCTCCTTCTGACACAGCGGTAAAGTTTATAGCTTTTCTGGATAGATGCAGATCGGAATGGGGATTTGCAAAAGAGTCTTTTATTGACTGCGCAGATGCAGCGACAATAACAGAACTTCGGAAGTATAAGCGCCTGCATGGGTGCCTTTATAATTTCATTGAGTCCTACAAGAAGGTAACAATACTGGACCGTATCAATTTACAACTGGGATGGATCCAGCAAGACTGCTATCTGGTAGTTGAGGATTGTACAAACCATATCTCAGAATTGGAACGCTATTCATGGGACGAGGAAGAGGATGTTCCGGTACCGGAGGATAAGAACGACCATACGATCAATGCAAACCAGTACGGATGGATTCCATACCGGAATATGATTGGATTCGAGGAGGATAAACAGAGGTGAACCTGATGGAAAAGATAAATGAGAATATCAAAAGAGGTATACGGAGCTGGCTGAATGTTTCTCCGGCGAATCCCTATGTGTTCAATATCAATGAGATGATGGACTTCGAGGGGAATGCGATCCGAAACCGCATCTGGTATCGTGGTGACAGCAACGAACTGGAGCAGTTCTATGAGCAGAATGCGGAATATGCAGATAAATATAAATTCTGGTCCAGCGAGAGTACACCGGGGATGGAAATGCGCAAGATCCACACAGGTGTTCCGGCGCTTACGGTGAGAACTCTGGCAGCAGTAGTCCTTCCGGATATGGGGGAATTTGAATTTTCCTCAGAGAATCAAAAGCAGAAACAGATATGGAAAGACATTGCAAAGCCTGAGAATAATAACTTTGCCGATAAGATAGAGGATGCAATCAAAGAGACGCTGTATATCGGAGACGGGGCTTTTAAAGTGTCCATTGATACAGAGCTCAGTAAGTATCCTATTTTAGAATGGTATGCCGGGGATCGTGTCGAAATCATCCGGAAAAAGGACAAGGTCAGGGAAGTAATATTTAAGACACCATACAGCGGAGGAGGCAAGACATATGTGCTCAATGAGATATATGGATATGGGTATGTAAAGAACGAACTGTATCTGGATAACAGACAGGTTCCGCTGACTACATTACAGATAACCGATTCACTGGAAGACGTGACCTTCGATAAAAGCGTTATGCTGGCGGTGCCTATGATGTTCTATAAGTCGGCAAAATATGAAGGACGTGGCGGAAGCATCTTTGACGGAAAGGTGGACAGCTATGATGCGCTGGATGAAGTATGGAGCCAGTGGATGGATGCACTGAGAGCAGGAAGAGCCAAAACATATATTCCGGACTGTCTGGTTCCGAGGGATCCGGAAACAGGAGCTGCGATAACACCGAATCCGTTCGATAACAGATATTTTGCAGCAGAAGGAGACCAGCGCGAAGGGCAGAAAAACGTAATCAGTACAGACCAGCCGAGCATTCCTCATGACAGCTATCTGGCTTCCTACTGTACGGCACTGGACCTTTGCCTGCAGGGGATCATCAGTCCTTCTACACTGGGGATTGATGTAAAAAAACTGGATAATGCAGAAGCGCAGCGTGAAAAGGAAAAAACAACGCTGTACACAAGAAATATTATCGTGGAAACTCTTCAGACAGTATTGCCACAGGTAGTATCCATGTGTATCAACGCATATCACCTGATGAAGAATGAGGCAGTGGAAAGTGTAGAGGTAAATCTCCCATTTGGAGAATATGCCAATCCTTCATTTGAATCTCAGGTGGAAACAGTTGGTAAGGCAAAGCAGAGCGGAATCATGAGCATTGAGCGCTGTGTGGAGGAATTATATGGTGACAGTCTGGATGATAACTGCAAAAAAGAAGAAATTGCAAGGCTCAAGGCTGAGCAGGGGATTCAGAGTATTACGGAGCCGGAGATCAGGACGGATGCAGGAGAATTCAGGATAAACGGATTTACTGGAGGCAGTGATGGAAGTAAAAGTAGCAAAAAAAACATACCGGATGAACCGGGAGGAATACCAGGGACTCCTGAAGGTAGCCAGTGAGCAGGTCCCGAAAGGAATCTATGCAGTGGAAAAAGGTAATTATGCGGAACTCCGATGTGATCATTGTACCAGCGTCACGCAGATCAAGACATTGACCAGACAGTTTAAAAGCCAGGGATTCAAGGTATATGCAAACGGCAGGTGATTAGATGCCTAAGATAAATTCAGAATATGATATCGGAGCAGCATTCCAAGCTATTGAGAATGAACTCATTGCTTCCATGATCCGGAATATGCGAAGACATAAGATTGAGGAAATCGATGAGGACAAGCAGTGGTCCATGTGGCAGGCAGAACAACTCCGGGCACTGGAAAAGTACAGAAAAGAGAATCAGGAGCGGTTCGGTGCGAAATTCAAGGATATCAATAACCGAATCGAAGCACTGATCAGTACTGCCAGGGATGAAGGAGATATGGAGCAGGAGATAGCCATACTGGAGGCTATAAAGAAAGGTTTCCAGGCAAGAAGAGTAAGTCCGGGAGCATCGGCGGCATTCTTCCGGTTGAACCAGAGGAAGCTGGAGGCGCTGATCCGGGCGACCACATCAGACATGGAAAAGGCTGAGACAGCCGTCCTGCGCATGGCAAATGACCAATATCGCAAGATTATTTTTAATGCTCAGGTATATGCCAACAGTGGAGCAGGGACTTATGAGAAGGCGGTAGACATGGCTACAAAGGATTTCATTGCCGCTGGTCTTAACTGTGTGGAATATGCCAATGGATCCAGGCACACATTGGCAGACTATGCGGACATGGCAATACGGACAGCCAGTAAGCGTGCATACCTGCAGGGGGAAGGGCAGAAAAGGCAGGAATGGGGGATATCCACGGTGATCATGAATAAGCGTGGAAATCCCTGCCCCAAGTGTTTACCGTTTGTTGGTAAGATACTGATCGATGATGTATGGAGCGGCGGAAGCGCCAAGGATGGACCATATCCCCTGATGAGCGCGGCAATAGCAGCAGGACTATACCACCCTAGATGCAGAGACAGCCACACTACCTATTTTCCAGAATTGGAGGATTTGGATAATGAATACAGTAAAAAAGACATAGAAGATATCGAAGAACAGAACAGGAAAGAAGCAAGACAGCAATATGCAGAGAGACAAGAGAAAAAATTCCATAGATTAGCATCATTTTCACTGGATCCGGAGAATAAAAGCAAGTACCGTGCGAAGGAAAAAGAATGGAGTCAGGAAACGGAAGACCGGCATAAAGTTCCTGATGAGGTGAAAGTGCCGAGATCGGATACTCCGCAGATCATGATCGATTTAATGGATCAGTACACAAGAGATGAGTGCATCAAGATAGATGAACTGTCAGAATATGCATTTTCGTATGATCTTGATAATGATTTGATAATTATCAATCCGAGACATCCGCAGTATGAAGAGGAGAACTACAAGCATGTGCTGGCGCATGAAATAGCCCATAGAATTGATCATAATGAGTATGGCAGTCCCATGTATGCTGAATTCGCAGAGGCAATAAAAAATACAGAAAACAAAATATTGCAAAAAAAGGAGAAGTATCAACGGAGACTTGCTGTAAATGGTGATTTAGAGTACAATTACTTCATCAGTGATATAATGTCATGCATAACAGACAATGTGATTACAGGAGTATACAGACATGAATCACAATACATAGGTAAACCCGGATATGCGGAGTCGGAGATATTTGCGGATATATATGCTGCATTGTATCAGTCGGATGATATAACTGTAGAATTCATAAAAAGTGAATTGCCAGAGCTATATGAAGCATTTATGAAAGTGCTAAAGAGGTAATTATGTTCAAAAAAGAATTTGTTGAAAAAATGAAAAACGATGAGGAACTGCAGGAGTTGCGCAGGAAAGTATTATCCTTCTCCGAAAAAATGGGAGATGCCGCATACATCATCGGAAAAGATAAAAGCTATGAGGATTATAAAGAACGTTTGCGAAGAATGGTAAAAGAACATGAAGCCACCGATCAGTAGATTGGTGGTATTTTTATCTCGAAAAAAGAAAATTGCACCGGTGCAACAAATAATCTGGAATCCACACGCTTCATGGCGTGTTTTTTTATGCCCAAACACGAGCAAGGCAATAAACTGCAGCGTGACCGGAGACACCGAAGACAATGGATCGCAGTAAGGGTGACACCCTCAAAATGGAAAGGAGTACGTTATGTTTTACAAGACAGTAAGAAGATTCTTAGACCCCGATGGAAGCCAGGGCGGAGCACCGGCAGGAGAACAGACTAATCAGCAGTCACAGCAGAATGCAACACCGCAGATTGACTATGGGAAAATCCAGCAGATGTTGGATGGAACTCTTGCGGCAAAAGAGGATACGGCATTGAAAGCCTATTTCAAGCAGCAGGGACTTTCCCAACAGGAGGTGGAACAGGCTATAGCAACCTTCAAGGAACAGAAGGCGGCAAATCAGCCGAATGTGGAAGCATTGCAACAGCAGGTTGCAACCGCAGCAGCTGAGGCAAGACAGGCACAGATCCAGCAGGCAGCGACGATGACAGCAGTCGGACTGGGAATCAGCGTAACATCCATTCCCTATGTACTGAAGATGGCAGATTTCAGCCAGACAGTAGGACAGGATGGAAAGATCAGCAATGAGAAACTTACGGAAGCCCTGAATAAGGTGCTAGAGGATATTCCTGCATTAAAGCCGCAGGAGACAGATACTACAGGTTTCCTTCATGTAGGGACAGGCGGAGATCCTTCGCAGCATACACAACAGGCAACCGTACAACAGCAACAGACACCGACCAAAAGATGGAATCGGTGGAACTAAGGAAAGGAAGGTATGAGATATGCCTAATTTAAACTATGCACAGCAGTGGAGTCCTGAACTCCTGCAGATTCTGATGCAGGGAGCGTTAACCTCTCCCTTTATTACATCTAATGTAAGATGGCTGGATGCGAAGACATTCCACTTTACACAGATGAGCACTACTGGTTATAAGAATCACAAAAGAACCGGTGGATGGAACACAGGATCCTTCGATCAGAAAGATGTTCCTTTTACAGTAACTCATGACAGAGACGTTCAGTTCCTTGTAGACAAGGCAGATGTAGATGAGACCAATGCAACAGCATCCATGCAGAATATCTCCAGAACCTTCGAACAGACTCAGGTAGTGCCTGAGACAGATGCCCTGTTCTTCTCCCGTGTGGCACAGGTGGCACAGAAGGAAGAGGGATATCACAGCCAGACCGCTATTTCTGCTTATACAAAGGCAAAGGTATTCGGAATGCTGAAGGACATCCTTGCAAAAGGTAAGTTGAGACGGTACAAGGCAAATGGCAGCCTGCTTATGTATGTGGCCAGTCCCATTATGGATGCACTGGAGCAGTCTACAGAATTTACCCGTAAGATTGAACTTACGCAGATCGCTGAGGGCGGTATTGGTATCGAGACCAGAGTGACAGATATTGATGGTGTACCCATCATGGAAGTTATCGACGATGAGCGTTTCTATGATGCTTTCGACTGGGAGCCTGCTGAGGGTGGATTTGCTCCGCTGAAAAAGGTGGTCGAGGACACCAGTAACCACGTTGCAGCTGTAACCGGAGCTCATAAGATCAATGTACTGGTGGCATGCGGACAGACCTGTAAGACGGTTCCTAAGATTGCATCTATTTATTACTTCAATCCCGGTACTCACACAGAAGGAGACGGATACCTGTACCAGAATAGATCTCTGTCGGATACCTTTGTATTCCCCAATGGACGTGACAACAAAGTGGATAGCGTCTATGTAGATGTGGATACCACGGAGTATACCGGGGAGTAAGGAGGAACTATGTCCTACAAACCTTATGTAAGCAAAGAAGAATACAAAGATAGCTATAATGGCAGCGTGATTCCTGGCGGAGAGCTTGAAAGAGCACTCCGTCAGGCCTCCCGGCATATTGACAGCCTGACATTTAACCGGATTGTGGCAGCAGGATTCGATCATCTGACAGCTTTTCAGCAGGAGACTATCAAAGAAGTTGTCTGCCAGCAGGCGGATTTCGAATATGAGAATGTAGATGAAATCAATACGATTTTATCCAGCTATAGCATTAATGGAGTATCCGCACAGTTCGGAAGTTCCTGGAATGTTTTCAGGGAAAAAGGTATTGCCATGAAGAGGGATGTATATTCGTTGCTGATGCAGACGGGTCTGTGCTGCAGAATTGCGAGGTGATTCCATGAAATATCCGTGTCTGGTAACTAAAAGATTATGTAAGACAGACATCTTTGTTGAGATAGATCAGGAAGGGCTGAACGAATACGGGGAACCTTTAAAACCAGTGGAGTATTCCGGAAAATGTAACTATCAGGACAAAGCAAAGACTGTACTGACCACGGAGAAGAAACTGATAGAGATCACCGGCACAGCATTGCTTCCCGGAGATATTTATCCTGATCTTCCGGTCATATCCGGAGGCAGTGCGGTGATATTCGGTGCAAAGCGCAGGATTCTTGAGGGCCGTAAGGCGAGAAACCCGGACGGAACGGTCAATTATACGGAGATATTGCTGATATGATTAGTGTAAAATCCACAGTAAAACTGAATTTTCCGAAGATCCAACAATTGACAAGAGCACAAGTGATGGCTTTAGAGCAGACCGCTGAGGCATTACATACCAATGTGGTGCAGGCGCAGGTGTTCCCAAGGGATACAGGCAATCTGCAAAACGAGAGCACCTTTGTAGATTGCTCCGAGAGCAGTCAGGGAAAAGTCAGCATCATATCCAGTACACCCTATGCCAGACGGCTGTATTTTCATCCAGAGTATCATTTCCAAAAAACGGAGAATCCGAACGCAAGAGGTGAATGGTATGAGGACTGGATCTCTGGGAAGAAATCAGAGTACTGCCAGAAGGCATACAAACAAATATACAGGAGGATTGCCGGATTATGATGTTATCGGATGTGCGGGATTATGTGGAATCCCTTGAACTGGCAGACCGGGTATATATGGGAAGCCTGCCGGACAAGCAGGAGAAGTCCATCGGCGTTTATAACAGCAAACATCAGCAGGAGTATAAGACAGCATTAGGAGGACCAAAACTTGTATCTTACGGGACAAAATATGTCACCCTGTTGATTCACTGGAATAATTCGCCGAGAGAATCAGAAAAGGCAGCCATGACAGCATTTGATGCGGTGAAGGCTGCAAGAAATGTAACGGTCAACAATCAGTTGATAAAATTTATGCAGCCTCTTTATGAACCACAGGATGTCGGAAAAGATGATGCCGGTATCTGCGAATGGGTCATAGAGATGGCTGTTATTTATGAGAAAGGAAAAGGTGAAAAAGAATGAGCACACTTATTACAGGAGTATATCCATGCTATGAAAACCAGTTCCAGATCAATGCGGCAGCAAGCGGTGTAGAAAAGAAAATGGTTGATATTGCGGACTGCGAGACATTCAGTGTATCTTTCGATAATGGAGTAGAGGAATGGCATCCGTTTACAGAAAAAGGATGGGTGAGACGCCTGCTTACCAGTAAAGGAGTTACCATATCCGTAACTGCGAAACGTAACGTAGGAGATGCTGGTAATGATGCTGTAGCAGCACTTGCGTGGGTAAACGGCCGCTCTGCAGAGAAAGATGTCCAGTGGACATTCCCCGACGGAACCGTGGTGCTGTTTGCCGGAGCAGTCGTGAACGTAAAGAACATTGGAGCAGGAGACTCTACAGCTGTGGCACCGTTGGAATTCGATATTATGAGCAATGGAAAACCTGAGATTACTCCCGCAGCATAAAAACAGGAGGCTATTATGGCAAAGAAAATCGTAGATATTACAGAAAAGCTGAGTTTTGACGAGAACCCGGTATTGAAGATTAAGGATGTTACCGTAGAAGTAAATTCCGATGCAGCCACTGTGCTGAAGATCATGGGTATTTTTTCGAAGGGTACATCAGCTAAAGAAGTGTTGGCGGTATATGAACTGATTTTTAATGAGAAGGATCGGAAAAAGATCGATAAACTGAATCTCCAGTTCAAGGATTTCCAGACAATCATCATGGCAGCAGTAGACATGATCACGGGAGACGAAGAGCTGGGAGAGCAGTGACCCGTACTATGATCTGATCGGAGATTACAGTCTGATCGTATCATCCTTCCAGGCGCAGTACGGGATCCGGCTGTCAAAAGAAATTGATACCATGAAGTGGGATGAGTTTAGGGATCTTCTTATTGGAATCGGACCGGAGACACCGCTGGGACGGATTGTAGCAATCAGGGCCGAGGAGGATAAGGATATTTTAGACCATTTTACTCCGGAACAACACAGAATCAGGAATGAATGGCGGGCAAACAGAGCAAAAAGGGTAGCACCTGATAATATGGCAGCAGTACTTGATCAACTGAAGAATGCGTTCATTTCTCTGGCAGGGGGCGATATACATTGAAAAAGTAGATAAGAAAAAAGTAGTGTGTCCTTACTGTGGGCATCCGGTGAATGCAATGCAGACGGAAGATGCACATTGCAGGGGAATTTATTTCCGATGTAAAAATAAGGACTGTAAAAAGATTTTTGAGTTGAAGTTATAAGACGCTGTGCCGATGTGCCTGTCTTAGAAGGCAGGCTGGTTATGAGTGAAGCTACAAGCGTTGGACAGATCGGATTAGATCTGGTCGTAAATAAAAAGGACTTTAATAAGCAGATGAGCGGCATCCAGAGCCTGGCTACGAAAGTAGGTAAGAAACTGGCTGCCGCTTTTGCTGTAAAAAAGCTCGTAGATTTCAGTGAGAAGTGTATCGAACTGGGATCAGATCTGAGTGAAGTGCAAAATGTTGTGGATGTAACATTCCCGGCAATGTCGAAGCAGGTAGATAAATTTGCGCAGAATGCCGCAACTGCATTTGGACTGTCCGAGACGATGGCCAAGAGGTACACAGGAACCTTCGGTGCAATGGCAAAGGCTTTCGGATTCAGCGAGAAGCAGGCATACAATATGTCTACAACTCTGACAGGACTGGCGGGAGATGTGGCATCTTTTTATAACATATCTCAGGACGAAGCATATACAAAGCTGAAATCGGTATTCACTGGAGAAACAGAGAGCCTGAAAGATCTTGGTGTCGTCATGACACAGACGGCACTGGATGCCTACGCTATGGCCAACGGCTACGGGAAGACCACTGCGGCTATGTCGGAGGCAGAAAAGGTAGCCCTACGGTATTCCTTTGTTCAGAGTAAACTGGCGACAGCATTTGGGGATTTTATGCGGACTTCTGATGGCTGGGCCAATCAGGTCAGAATCCTGAAGCTGCAGACTGAGTCTTTTATGGCTGCAATCGGTCAGGGATTGATCAACGTCCTGACACCGGCAATCAAGGTGATCAATACCCTGATGGGGAAACTGGTGCAGCTTGCGAATGTATTTAAGACTTTTACAGAGAAATTTACAGGGAAAAAGGCAGATAATGTTGCTTCGGGAATGCAAGCAGCAGAGGCTGCTTCGGCAGGTGTCAGTGAAAATATCAATGCCGCCGGGAAGGCAGCAAAGAAATTGGGAGGATTACTGTCCTCTGATGAACTGGATTTACTGTCCCAGAAAACTGATACATCTGCGGCAGCAGGAGAAACATCCGGAATAGACATTGCCGGACTGCAGACCGCAACTAAGACAGCGGAAGAAAGCGCTGATAAAATCGCACAAAAATTTTCCGATGCATTCAAAAAGATTCCGGGTGTCAGGACATTTATTGATCAGCTTAATGATGGACTGAAGAAGATTGAGTTTGCCAGTCTGAAAAAGAATTTTACCAGAGTAACAACACAATTACAGCCTTTGGCAAAGACAGCAGTTAAAAATCTTGAAACCATCATAGATCCATTGGGTGGATACTTGGGTAACCGGATAGGAAATAAGATTGCTGTTACAGCTAAGTTGGTAGATATTGGACTGGATGGAATTGCCGGTTATCTGGAAAAGAACAGCAGTAAGATACAATCCTGGAGCGAAGATGTCAGCCAATCTATAGCAAACGGATTTACCAATCTCACAGAGATTAATGAGCAGACCTACAATAACCTACTTGGGGCACTGGAAAAGGCAAGACCGGAAATCACAAAGGGACTAGAAGATATCCTGACAGGTTATAATGATTTCGGTATGTCCCTAGGGACGATCCTTGCAAGCGGATTTGATATAGCTACAGAGCACACGTCACAGTGGATGCAGGATAACCAGGAACTGTTGGAAGGTACACTGACAGAATTGTTTGAATTTGGTGGCGAATGCGCATCACTGGTCGGTCAGATTGTAGGAGATTTAGGAAATTCACTTACAGAATGGTGGGATTCCAACGGCAGCAGTGCTTTCGGTAACATAGTTGATGCCTGGAATGATATCAAGAAGACGGTTTTAGAACTGTGGAATGATATTGTGATGCCGGTACTGAATCATGCCAAGGAAGCGTTACAGGAATTATGGGAACAAAATCTAAGACCACTATGGGATAACATTCTTGATCTGATCAGCTCAGTAGGCGATTTCCTTGCATCCGCGTGGAGTACCGTAATCAAACCAATTATCGGGTATCTGGCACCGACAATCAAGCAGGTGGCAGACATTGTGATAAACATCATGAGTACCGTATTCGCAACCGTGTCAGACATTATATCTGGAGCCATGAAAATACTGGGAGGATTGTTGGACTTTCTCACAGGAGTGTTTACAGGCAATTGGAAAAAGGCATGGGAAGGCTTACAGAAAATTACGGATGGAATCTGGCAAGCAATATGGGGATCTATCAAGGGAGTATGTAATCTGATCATTGATGGTGTGAATGCAATGATTTCGCTGATATATTCTACACTACGCAATGTGGTAAATGGAATCGGAAGCGTCGCAAAGAAGGCAGGAGATTTGGTTGGAAAAGACTGGGGCTTTGAAATGCCGAGTGATCCACCGCAGATACCTAAATTGTGGAATGGTGGATATGTTAAGGCTAATACGCCACAACTTGCCATGATCGGTGATAATAGGCATCAGGGAGAAATTGTATCACCGGAAGATAAGTTACAGAAAATGGCACTGAGCGCAGCACAGGCTGCGGCAGGATCTGGAGGAACCATTTCTGCGGAAAAGCTGGATAAGATCATTACACTTTTGGAGACCATCATCAGAATCATAGCTTCTGGAAATACGATAGAAATCAATGGTGTGAAATTTGCGGAATTATTGAAAAAGGTAAACAGGGAGTATTTTAAGGCAACCGGAAATTACCTGTTGCTGGATGTATAAGGAGGCAACAAAATGGCATTTCAAGGGTGGCTGTTAAAAGTAGGAGATACAGATATTTCGAAATATGTAGATATCGAAAATTATAAGGTAAGCCCGGATCAGAGAGCAGACTTAGATTCTGACAGAAATGGATTGAATAAGCTATACCGTGAGGTTGCAGACCATTATACAACCAAAATAGAGTTCAATACAATTCCTATGGAGTCTGCAGAAATGACAGATTTTCTGCAGGCTCTGGAAACTGCATACATAAATGTGAAGGAAAGGAAAGCATTAGTCACATACTTTGATGTGAACACCGGAGGATATAAGACGGGAGAAATGTATGTGCCGAATTATACAGTAGAAACGAAGTCATGGAACGGCATGGAACTTGAGTATAAACCTCTGCGTGTTGCATTCATAGAGTATTAAGGAGGAGACATGGTAGATTACAAATATAAAGATATTTATAATGACACATCTGTTTCCAAAAAAATGCAGATTGAATGCAGTGATGGAAGTGTGCTGAATGAGGAGGACTGGAAAGGTGAAAGTGCAGAACTCACAGAGAGACTATGCTCAGAGAGTGAATTGAGTTTTGGTAGATGTGAGGCAAGTACTTTCAAATTGAGGGTCAGGGAACGGGTAGTACCTCTTGCTGGGAAAAAGATACTAGTATCTGCAACATTGGAAGGAGCCGAGGAGGCCCCTTTTATGATGGGAGTTTATAAAGTGGATTCTGATGTACCTACGGCAGATAGAAGATATCGGGATATCGTAGCTTACGATGCCATGTACGACATCCTGAATGCAGAGGTGTCCGGGTGGTATAACAGCCTGACATTTCCGATGACTCTTCAGCAGTTCAGGAATAGCTTTTGTGCCTATGTTGGCGTGGAGCAGGAAGAAATCACGCTGGTTAACGATGATATGGCAATAGAGAAGACCATGGATCCCGGAGAACTCCCTGGGAAAACAGTAATCGAATCCATCTGCGAGATTAATGGCTGCTTTGGACACATTAGTCGAAATGGTAAGCTGCGGTATGTGGTGCTGGAGCAGATGATTGAGGGATTGTATCCGGCGGAGAATCTGTATCCTGCAGATGATATTTACCCTGCTGATCCGATGGGAACATCTGAAGTATCCAAGAGCATGTATCTATCCTGTCAGTATGAGGACTTTATCTGCCAGCATATTGATAAGCTGCAGATCCGGCAGGAAGAGAACGACATCGGTGCTATCTCTGGTACTGGCAATAACTGTTACATCATAGAGGACAACTTTTTGGTGTATGGAAAGTCTGCAGCAGAACTGCAAACTATAGCTGATAATGTGCTGAGTGTAATCGGTGTCGTATGGTACCGTCCGGCACAGGTGGAAGCCCGCGGCAATCCCTGCCTGGAGGTGGGAGATGGCATTTTGTTACATACAACCCGTGAGGATGTGTACACCTACATCTTACAGCGAACACTGAAAGGCATCCAGGCACTCCGGGACAGTTATACAGCGGAGGGCGAGGAGTACAGGACCGGGCAGGTTAATGGACTGCAGAAGCAGATTATCCAGTTGAAGGGCAAAACAAATGTGCTTACTAGGACGGTGGATGAAACTCGTCTGGAAATGAAAGATATCAACCAGAACCTGTCCACGCAGATCAAAGCGGTGGCCGGTGAAGTTGACTTAAAAGTATCAAAAGACAACCTCATTGCGGAGATCAATCTGACCCCAGATAAGGCTCTGATCAAGGCAGAGAGGATTGATCTGGTCGGCGTGGTAAATGCGGATGAATTGGTCAGTAAGTATGCAACGATTGAAACGCTGAATGTGACTAAGCTGGAGTTAAATAATCTGATTGCCACCAAGGCAACCATTGACTCTCTGAATGCCGTCAGTGGCCGCGTGGGGAGCCTGGAAGCAGATCATGTGACAGTCTCTGATCTGAATGGTGTAAGCGCCCGTTTGGGAACGGTAGAAGCCAACTATATCAGTGCTGGAACCGTAAAGGCTAATTACATGGAAGTAGCTAACTGGACATCCTCCGGGGTAATCAAAGCAGAGAGAATCAGTGCAGCTACTATCGTTAACAAGCTGTCCAGTGTGGACCTGATCAGCGTAAGAGCTATCGGTGTGTCGGGCTATATGAATTATAAAGGTACGGCAGTTGCGTGGAGAACAAAAAACATTAGTGGGACTATTATTACTTATTTGGGACCGGAGGATTAAGAATGAGCAATTTAGAAATCAAGGAATTTAGTCAGGCAATTACAAACTTTGTGGATAGTTCCGGGTTGCCGGAGGAGGTCAAGCGTATGGCTCTGCAGGAGGTACTGACGCGGCAGGAGGCAAAAGCCAGGGAAGCATTGCTGGCGGAGATCGCGGATCGGGATGCTGCGGAGCAGGAGGTGAAGCAGGATGCAGAAAGCGTATGAACCTACAGTATGGAAAAATAAACCATCGGTGGATACTCCGCTGAATGAAACGAATCTGAATAAACTGAGTCAGGGTGTGAGCGAGATTGATAACCGCGTGATCACTTTGAATCTGACCAAGTTTGAGAAGACGGATGCGCAGTCCTGTATCCAAAAGATCGAGTATGACAAGGCAACAGGTAAGTTTACCATCACAGCGGTCTCCGGCGCACAGCAGGTCATTGACACGATGCTGGAAAAACTGGCGGTCAATTTTGACTATGATTCCACAGTGCAGCAGCTGATCATCACGCTGGATGACGGCAGTAAAAAATATGTGGATCTGTCAGCATTGATCACACAGTTTGAATTTGTGGACTCCGATATCGTTTATTGGATGGTAGGAGATGATGGCAAGGTAAAGGCAGACATCAAAAACGGCAGCATTACGGCGGACAAACTGCAGCCTAATTACCTGGCAGACATCACTGTGCAGGCAGAAAATGCAAGCGCTTCTGCGACCGCAGCAGCTAAGTCAGCGACGGCGGCAGCGGGATCTGAGACGGCAGCAGCCCAGTCTGAGGAAAATGCCAGGGTATCTGCAGAGCAGGCAGGGATATCAGCTGATAATGCCAGTGAAAGTGCCACAGCGGCAGCAGGATCCGAAACGGCAGCAGCAAAGTCTGCGGAATCTGCGCAGACCACAAGCAAACACGCAGAGGATTTGGTGGAAGATGTTACACAAAAACTGGAGACCGGTCAATTTAACGGTCCTCAAGGCATTCAGGGTCCGAAAGGTGATAAGGGAGATAAAGGAGACAAGGGGGATAAAGGGGATCCTGGGGAGAAGGGTGATCGTGGAGACAGTGGGGTGACAGTGCCAATAAACGGTATGTTTACCCTGTCTGGGGACGCAGAGGGGAACCTGTGGGCGTACTACGCAGATGACACGACACCCCCACAGTTCGAAGTAGACGAAGAAGGAAACATATATTATTTAACACCAGATGCATAGGAGGATAGATTATGTCAAAAGTGTTGATCGGAAATTTTAAAGGACCACAGGGAGAACAGGGGATTCCAGGTATTCAGGGAGAACAAGGGGAACGGGGGAATAGGGGATCCCGCTGGACCGAAGGGATCGCTATTACCGGGACAAGCACCACACCTACAGTATTTAACGGCACAGGAATATCGGATTCACTCGCAGAAGATATGTATCTTAACACAGATACCGGAAATGCATATCGTTGCACGACTGGCGGAGAGGCTACGGTAGCAAAGTGGGTGTACGCCTGTAATCTTAAAGGCATCAAGGGTGATACAGGAGCTAAGGGAGATCCCGGAACTGCCGGCCCGAAGGGAGAAAAGGGAGATACAGGAGAACAGGGACCTAAAGGAGAAACACCTACTGTGGCTGACAACATGACCGTGGCTTTTACTGGGGCAGCCACCAGGGAGAATATTTCCACTGGTGAAAAAGTTTCTACTGTATTTGGAAAAATAAAGAAATTTTTTGCTGATCTCACTGCCCCGGCATTTGCGCAGATGATTACATCTAAGGAGGATCTGTTGGCTGCAAAGGTGACCGGATATGTGCCGGATGCCAAGGCGGTAGCAGATACATATACTGAGTTAAATGGCAAGTTAGGTAAGTATAAATTATCTACGTGTGGATTCTTTTCCATTGATCTAGTTGTTGGATCAAATATAGTTTCAGTGGATAAGTTAGTGTCTGGTAGTTTGCCTCAAATACCATATACTCTATTCACCGTTATATCACAAGGAACGTCTTTAAATAGGTTAATAGATATATTTTTTGATGGTGGTAATAATGTAGTAGCATATACAAATGTAGCTCAAAGATATAGCATAATGTGGGTGTCTTTCGAATTAACTTAAGTACTAATATAAACAAAAGTATTACAAGCATTGTATAGATTTATATTTGTATATGGGAATAATTCTACTGTGCCATTTGAGCTAATAGCTATCCGATATATTTCTCCGTTTGGATTACTGCAATCATAAAATACTCCGCTTACCGGTTTAAACTCATCTGGTAAAACAAATAATGTATTATAAGTATTGAGTGTAAGATTTTTGAATCCATCGAATCTTATCTGAATCATTTTATTGTGTTTTATAATGACGACATCTGCACTAAGTTTTTCGTTTTCTGATGATTTAATTATAAAATTTTTTTTATTATCTAACTTGCCATTTAGCGTAGTAGATCAGATGGCGGGCGCAGCCACAAGAGCGCCAGAAAGGAGCCCACATGGGTTACATAAAATTTAAAAAGAAAAAGACCGTTACAAAGGTCATTGTGTCAGAAGAGAGTCCTCATGTGATCCGGATCACCGGAGACAATCTCACAGTAAATACTGACGGCTTCCGCCTCTACCTGGATGAGGGATGCAAATACCCGCTGGACAACGGCGAGTATGAGGCATACACAACTTTATTCAGGGAGGGTAACGGCTGGTATGAACTGTCCGATGACGGATCCGTATATATTGAGCCGGTTGTACCGGTGCAACCGGAGCCCACAGAAGAGGAGCTTGCAGAGCAGGAACGGCAGCAGCAGATCAGTCAGTTGACAGCGCAGATTGATGACCTTAAGAGCCGGATCGCTGCCAGCGACTATAAAGTCATCAAAACATACGAGTATACTCTTCTCGGTGAGCAGACCGAGTATGACATGGAGACTGTCCATGCAGAGAGACAGGCTATCCGGGATCAGATCAACACCCTGGAGACCCAGCTTGCAGATCTGACCACAACAGCAGAGTAGGAGGCTGCCAATGAGAGCAAGAGACGGTCCTGTCAAACAATTACATAGAAACCATTGAGCCAAGAGCCGATTGCTTCCTTCCGGGAGGTGACCGGCTCATTATATTAAGGAGACGGACATGGCAACAGAGATCATTGTAGCACTGATCGGATGTGCAGGCAGCGCAGCAGGCGCTTTTTGCGGTATCCTGGTCAATACAAAACTGACTACATATCGGCTGGAACAGCTAGAGAGAAAGGTAGACAAGCATAACACGGTCATAGAGCGTACTTTTAAATTAGAGGAGGCGCAGGCAGTTATGCAGGAACAAATTAAAGTAGCAAACCACCGAATTGAAGATTTAGAAAGAGAGGAATAACATTATGGATTTATCGTTTTTACTGCAACTTATCAACCCGATTATCTTAGGCATTTGTCTGGTGGTGGGATACGGTCTCAAGACAGCCTTTGATAAATTCCCCAATAAATACATTCCGTTGGCATCCCTGTGCCTCGGAACCATCATTGCAATACTCATCCATTTATCCTCTGGGATCAATGCTGAGATTGTTCTGGGCGGTATGATTTCCGGACTGGCGGCTACGGGCATGTATGAGCTGCTGCGGAACTTGCTGAATTTTGACGGAAAGAAGGGAAAATGATTATGAAACAGGAATTATATAAGGGACCGGACATATCCAAACACAACGGCATCGTTAATATCAAAAAGGTGCGTGATGCCGGTTACAAGCGTATCGGCATCCGCGCCGGTTACGGTAAGAATAATGTAGACGAAAAATTCGTGAGCAATGCGCTGGCATGCTTTAATCTGGGAGTGGCAGCTGTCATTTACTGGTTTTCGTATGCCTTATCAGTGCTTATGGCAAAAAATGAGGCTGACTATTGCTGTGATCAGGTGGAAAAGTACTGGCAGAAATGTCCGGTCGCGTATGATCTCGAATATGATACAGTAAGATACGCAAGAACGAAGGGCGTAAACATTACAAAAGATCTGGCCACAGACATGGCGATTGCTTTCCTTGCCAGAGTAAAGGAAAGAGGGCACGTCCCGGTGATTTACACCAACAGGGATTACCTAAAAAACTACTTTGACATGGATAAGATTGTTGCAGTGCTGGGAAAAGTATATGTATGGTATGCGAGATACGGAACTAACTTGACGGATGCAGAACTGAACCTTGCAGACATTTGGCAGTATACATCATCCGGAGTTGTCCCTGGAATCAGTGGTAAGTGTGATATCAATATCTTTTATACCGACTTTGAAATGGTATCTTCTGTTCCTGCGCAGAGGGAAGAGACCTGTAATATCAACATTCAGAATTTTCAAAAGGCTGCTAACGCAGACGGATACCGGGATGCATACGGTCGTAAGCTTACAGAGAATGGCAAGGACGACAAGAACACACAGTATGTCCGTAAGCATATATGCTTGCAGGCAAAGCGCGTAGGGCTTAAATATAAGGTGGGATCTACCGGTGAGGTAGCCAGATGGTGGCAGACACGTTGTAACGAGATCCTTGGCAGTAATCAGGACACTGATGGCCGATACGGAAAGACTGCCAGAGCGGAGACAATCAAGCTGCAGAAAAAGCTTAATCTCACAGCCGATGGTAAGGCGGGATATAACAGCCTGCAGGCGGCATTCTATAATTGACGGATCAGCAGAAGGTATGGTACTCTGAATTTAACCCATAGAATCCTTGTCATGGGAGAAAGGACGAAGAACAAGAAGGGGTGTTCTTCGTCCTTTTTATATTAACTGGCAAGTTAGCAAACACATACGCTTTTTTATACGGCAATTATTTTGCAGCAAATGTGACAAATACGGTAGAACTTAAAGATAATTTTCAGAATTACAAACTTCTTTTATTTGTATGTAACAACGGAACAGCTCAGATGTATGCTCCTACTGTGTATCCAGCATCGTATATCAAAGAAATATATGATTCTACTAAAAATACTCAGCATTTTGGGACATATCCATCAATTACTACATTTATTGGTAGTACAATAAGTGGATCTTTTATCCCCGTTGCTGACAATAAATTCAAAATTACTACTGGCATGAGTGGTACATTTATGATTTTAGGATTAAAATAATATCTTTAAATTAACAATGCTTTAAAAGTAATTGTTTTTGCATTAGCCCATGATCCTTTTACAGCATCTTGGATTGCAAAAAATATATGATCTGTGGATACTTTAAAACAACCGACACGATACCCAAGTGTAGCATCATATCCCAACGGTATAATTGCTTTTGCAGTTGGATACATACTCTTAGATACACCTGCTACCCCAACACTGTCTCCAGATCCAGTTGTTACTGTGAGCTCAATTATTTCCATCTTACTTAACTTGCCATTTATAGAGAAAATAAATTACAGGAAACAACTTGATGCAACATGAAATGCAACATAAAATAGAAAAACCCTTGAAAAATCAAGGGTTTTAAGAAGCGCGAGACGGGGATCGAACCCGCGACCCCCTCCTTGGCAAGGAGGTGCTCCACCGCTGAGCCACTCGCGCATGTCTTACAGACAAGTTATAATATACTATAGGGTGTTCTAAATGTCAACAGAAAAAGTGTGCATCTTTTTGGAAAATTGCATATACAATTCATAAAATAATCAAATGACCGAAGCAGTGCTACAAGGGAAATGCTTAGTGCAGCAGTTTCTTCCGCATCCATCCGGAGAATTTTTGTTCCACAACGATCCAGGACAGGTAAGCCAGCCCGATACTCAGCACCACACTTAAGATCACCCCGATGACAGACATTACAGAGAGGGTGGAGAAGTCGAACATCGCCCGGTCTAAGAGCATTACCGGATAGTAATGCACCAGATACAGGGAATAACTGATATTTCCCATAAGGATGAAAAAGCGGGGCAGAGAGAGCTTCCGTCCGGACAGAAAAGCTAAAACCAACAGTACAAGTGCCGGAAGTCCCCACAACGGAAGCCTGCGGAAACCGATCACATTGATCCTGGGGGTGAAAAATGCCAACAGACAAAAAATCACCGGAATGCCTACCGCAGACAGCACACTTACAGCCATAGGAAACGGATGCTCCAAATGCCTGTGATATAAAAAACGCAGCAGATAATAGGCGAGGATTCCAAAGATGAATTCCAGCATGACAGGATCGCCGTAAAACATAAGAACAGGAGAAAGTATCCCGCCTATCGGAGACTGCCAGGAGGAAATCACCGGAGCACATATTTGGACTGCCCCTACCAGAACGACCAGGAATGCACTGCAGATCAGGCCGCGGTATTTCATGCTGATATGAAAGGCAATGAAAAATAACAGATAGAACAGCATTTCACAGTTGATAGTCCATCCGATCCGCACCAGAGGCTGGATAATTCCACCACCGATATCAAAAGGAATAAACAGCAGGCTCTTGACCAGGTAGGAAAGATTGTGTCTGGTCTGTTGGAACATGGACGGGAATAAAAGCAGCATTGCGTAAGTGCCGAATGTCATCAGATAATACAGCGGCAGAATCCGGATCAGACGTTTCCGGAGGAAGTATTTTGTACTTTTTTCTGTGGTGAACATGATCATAAACCCGCTGATACAGAAAAATATGTCTACTCCGAAGGCACCGAAATTAAGGAAGCGGACGTGCTGGAATACCACAAAAAGAGCCGCCACACCGCGTAAGGCCTGGATGCTGTCAAAATGCAGATCTTGAAATCTCTTGTTTATTGCGATATTTTCCATAAAAACTATACCTTTTTCTTACTTATTTCCGAAACCTATTCTCATTCTAACATTTTTTTATAGAATAGGGAAACATTTTATCTATTCCGTAAAATAACTTGCGCACCGGGGTATAAAATAATACAATGATAAGGAGTAAAGCATTGGGGAATTGACAGGATGGAACCAATATGAGTGTAGACAGACAGCGGATGTTAGAGACAGCAGAACGGTTAAACCAACAGATGGCAGATGGAATCCCATATACGTGGGAGACACTGGAACAGGCATTGTCCTTTGTGACGGAGAAGAGGGATAGGGGAATCCATGGAAGGATCTGTTATTTTGCAGCATTTTATCATCTGGATACAGGGAATCAGGAACAGTGTCTGAAGTATCTGGACGAAAGCGTGAGATGCCTTTTGGGAACGGATCAGGAGATTCACGTAGCCAGGGTCTATAATATGATCGGTATCGTGGCACATATGCAGAACAATCTGTCTCTGGCCATGGAACAGTATGGTAGGGCATTGGATTATACAGCGAAATATAATGATAAGATGGTACATAGTATAGTATTAAGCAATATGGCGGATGCATATTATCTTATCGGAGTCTATGACAGAGCCGTGCAGTGTTATAGGGAATGTATCCGTGAGTTTGAAAAAGCAGGGGATGACAGCATTTACAGCCGGATCAATTTCCGGAAAATGTTGTCAGAGTATGGCTGTTGTCTGCTGCATCTGGATATGGAGCAGGAGGCAATGGAGGTATGCCACAAACTGGAAGAAACCGGAAAAAGCGAAGAGATCGTTCGGGGAACGAGACTTGCAGCGAATGTGTTTTTCACGTATCTGGCAGAAAGTGAAGGACACCGGGAAAAAGCGGCAGACCATGTAAGACAGGCTGTGATGGCATTGGAAGATATGCGTCAGGTGTCTTCCGAATATGACAGTATTCAGAATCTCCTCCAATATGTGGAAAAGACCGGTAATATAGAATTGCTGCAGGAGATATTGGATTGCCTGGAGCCTAAGGCAGCAATCGAACAGAATAAAAGCCTGTTACTGCAACTTTTGTTGTTACGTCTGCGTTATTGTAGTGCACAAATGTCCATAGAGGAATTCCGTCAGGCTGCAGAGACTTTTTTTCACATCAAGGAAAGCAGCGAAATGATCGAGAGCAATCAGGCCATGTATATGCTGGAGCTGCGTAAGCGTCTGCAGGCGGTGGAAGAGGAGCAGAGGGAGCAGACGAAGAAGAGAAATAAATTACTGTATCAGTCAGAGCATGACGAATTGACAGGGCTGTACAACAAGAGAAGTCTGAACCGTTATCTTGAGGATGTCTTTGAAGCCTGCAAATTAAATGAGAAAGAACTGGGAATTCTATTTTTGGATATTGACTATTTTAAACAATTAAACGACCGGTACGGGCATGGAAAAGGGGATGAAGGAATCTGCGCAGTGGCAGATACGTTGAAAAGAATATTCCCGGAGGACTATGTGGCGCGTTATGGTGGGGATGAATTCCTGGTAGTAATGCCGGAGCGTGATCTGGCCTATGCAATGGAACATGCAAAATTGTTGCGTGCCGGTATCCGGGAATGCAAAATTCCCAATGAAGATTCCAAGGTGGAGCCGTGGCTTACGATTTCTGTAGGTGGTGTCTGTGCTATTCCGAGGGAACCAAACCGGGTGTGGGATTTCCTGTCTGCAGCGGACAATACATTGTATGAACAGAAGAAAGAACAAAAGGGGAAAGTTCGTTTTTATCAGGGAGCGGGAAAATATTTATAAGAAACATTTATAGAAATGATCAAAAAGGAATTTAGTAGCAATGGAGAATAAACAATATACTACCCGCGAACTGTTTCGCAGATTTGCACCTTATTTTAAAAAATATCGTTTTACGCTGTGCATGGATCTGTTCTGTGCAGCGTTAACCACGGTCTGCGAACTGGTACTGCCGTTAATTATGCGTTATATTACCAATGAGGGGTTGCGGGATCTGGCTGCCCTGTCGGTGAAGACCATATTTACGCTGGGCATTTTGTATTTCGGACTTCGTATCGTGGACTGCATCGCCAGCTACTATATGTCCGATATGGGACACGTCATGGGAGCGAAGATCGAGACGGACATGCGCAGAGATGCGTACAATCATTTGCAGAAGCTGTCCAATACCTACTATAACAATACCAAGGTCGGTCAGATCATGGGGCGGATCACCAATGACTTATTCGATGTGACGGAATTCGCCCATCATTGTCCGGAGGAATTTTTCATCGCCGGGATCAAGACGGTGATCTCTTTTGTCATTCTGGCAAATATCAATCTGCCGCTGACTTTGATGATCTTTTTATGTGTACCGCTTATGTGCGGCGTGTGCATGATCCTGAATTTCCGGATGCGGAGCGCTTTCCGTAAGCAGCGCAACCAGATCGGCGAACTGAATGCCCGGATCGAGGACAGCCTCTTAGGACATAAGGTCGTTAAGGCGTTTACCAATGAAGAAGTGGAAAATGAAAAGTTCGAGAAGGACAACGGTACCTTTCTGGATATTAAGAAGCTGACCTACCGCTACATGGCGGCATTTAATACCACAGTCAAGCTGTTCGACGGACTGATGTATCTGGTAGTCCTGGTGGCAGGCGGTATCTTCATGGTAAGAGGTAAGATAGCCGCAGGTGATCTGGTGGCATATATGCTGTATGTGTCCACACTGATCGCAACGATCCGTCGTATCATCGAATTCGCCGAGCAGTTCCAGAGAGGTATGACCGGCATCGAGCGTTTTCTGCAGATCGTGGATGCGGATATCGAGATCTTTGACGAGCCGGATGCGGTCGAACTGAAAGACCCGAAGGGAGAGATCTCTTTTGAAAAAGTAAGTTTTGAATATCCGGATGATCACAATAAGGTATTTAAGAATCTGAACCTGCAGATCCATGCGGGGGAAAAGGTGGCGATCGTCGGACCCTCCGGTGGAGGAAAGACGACACTGTGCAATCTGATTCCCAGATTCTATGATGTCTCGGAAGGAAAGATCCTGCTGGATGGTCAGGATATCAGGCATTTTACATTGAAGAGCCTGCGGGGCAATATCGGTATCGTGCAGCAGGACGTGTATCTGTTCTCCGGTACGATCTATGAAAATATCTCCTATGGACGTCCGGGAGCTTCCAAAGAAGACGTGATCGAGGCGGCAAAACGCGCCGGAGCCCATGGTTTTATCATGGGACTGAAGGACGGCTATGATACCTATGTGGGAGAGCGGGGCGTGAAGCTGTCCGGGGGACAGAAGCAGCGGATCAGCATCGCCAGAGTATTTTTGAAGAATCCGCCCATTATCATACTGGATGAGGCTACTTCCGCACTGGATAATGAGAGTGAATTTGCGGTGGCGAAGTCCTTAGGAGAGCTGTCGGAGGGACGCACGACCCTGACCATAGCCCACAGACTTTCCAGTATCCGTAATTCGGATCGGATCCTGGTGTTGACGGACGATGGTATCGTGGAGGAAGGCAATCACGACCAGCTCATGGAGCAGAAGGGAATGTATTATCAGTTCTATGAAACAGCCAATGCTTTGAAATAACATTACAAAAACGGAGGTAGAGCTATGAAACTTGTGTTTGTGGGGGCAGACCATGAAGTAACCGGAAGCTGTCATTATCTGGAGGTTGCCGGGAAACATATTTTAGTGGACTACGGTATGGAGCAGGGTGTCAATGTATTTGAAAATGTGCCGCTGCCGGTGGCGGAATCCATGATCGATTATGTATTCCTGACTCATGCTCATGTGGATCATTCGGGTCTTCTGCCGCTTCTGTATGCCAGAGGCTTCAGAGGACAGATCTATTCCACGGATGCTACAGCGGATCTGTGTAGCATTATGCTGCGTGACTGTGCACATATCCAGAGTGCCGAAGCGGAATGGAAGAATCGTAAGGCAAAACGTTCTGCGAATAATGCAGTGGTGGAGCCGCTGTATACCATGGAGGATGCAGATGGTGTGATCCGCCGGTTCGTTCCCTGTCATTACAATACGATCGTGGAAGTATGCGAGGGAGTAAAAATCCGTTTTACGGATATCGGACATCTGCTGGGCTCTGCCAGCATCGAAGTCTGGCTGACGGAGGACGGCAATACGAAAAAAATCGTATTTTCCGGCGATATCGGCAACAAGCACCAGCCGTTACTTAAGGATCCGACACCTACGAAGGAAGCGGATTATGTCGTGATGGAGTCTACCTACGGTGACAGACTGCATCCGAAGGATAAGCTGGATTATGTGGCAGAACTGACCAAGGTGCTGCAGGAGACCTTAGACCGGGGTGGTAACGTGGTGATCCCGTCTTTTGCTGTGGGCCGTACCCAGGAGATCCTGTATTTCCTGCGGAAGATCAAGGTAGGGCGCCTGGTAAAGGGTCATGAAGATTTCCCGGTGTATGTGGACAGTCCCATGGCGGTAGAGGCTACCGGCGTATTCCAGGAGAACAGGTGGGAATGCTTCGATGATGAGGCCATGGAATTCGTAAAAGAAGGCATTAATCCCATTGCTTTTTCGGGATTAAAGCTGTCCATCACCAGTGAGGAATCCAAAGCCATCAACTTCGACGAGACACCCAAGGTCATTATCTCCGCATCCGGTATGTGTGACGCAGGACGTATCCGGCATCATCTGAAGCATAATCTGTGGAGACCGGAGTGTACGATCCTGTTCGTCGGCTATCAGTCGGTGGGAACACTGGGCCGGGCACTGGTAGAGGGTGCTGATGAGGTGAAGCTGTTCGGTGAGACGGTTTCAGTGCGCGCCGAGATCCGGAAAATGACGGGACTGAGCGGTCATGCGGATAAGGAAGGCCTGATCGACTGGATCCGGGCCTTTGAAGAAAAACCGAAGAAGGTGTTCGTGGTACATGGAGAGGACAGCGTATGTACCGGATTTGCTGAGTGCCTGAAGATCGAGTACGGGCAGAGAGCCTACGCTCCTTACAGCGGTACGGAGTTCGATCTGGCAGGCAATAAGTTCACCTATGAGGCAGCACCTGTTGCCGTGCAGAAAAAGACGAAGCCTGCTACCGGAGTCTTCGAACGACTGCTTGCCTCTGCGAGACGCTTACTGGCACTGGTTACGAAGAGCGAGGGCGTCATGACCAACAAGGATATGGCGAAGTTCGCGGACCAGATCAATTCCCTATGTGACAAGTGGGAGATATAAGTGCATCCATAGGCACAAACAACCCTGAGTATGTAGGACGATAGTCCGGAATACGAAGGGGGGACGATTTCGAGAGTGCGAAGCACGGAGAAATCGTTTATATATTATATTGGAATCAGAATAAGGAGACAACATGAGTTTAGCGGATCATATTTTTATCGATATGTGCAAT
>OGNP01000075.1_pt1 | contig 62254 bp, 65 predicted proteins | sample 1573531 | NCBI WGS metagenome assembly OGNP01 (sample SAMEA2581984, study PRJEB24529) | metagenome | biome: Human gut stool | place: China | collected 2011 | reverse complement strand
TATCGACTCCCACCGTCAGCGACAGGGCATACAGCTTTTTATCATCTGCCGAGCGAAATCTTGCCATTACATACCCGCTTGCGTCAAGCCCGACATCACTTCTGACCTTTATCCACGCCGAAAGCGTGTAGATTGTGCCGACGTTAAAATCCGTCAGAAAGTGACGCTTGCTTATGCCGAAATATCTTGCATTTCCGGAATACCCGGTTCTTGAAATCGAAAGGCTGTTTCCTGATATTCCGCCTCCGATGTTTATCACCGTAGTACCGCTCCAGCCGTTTTTGATGTTCCCCGTGCTGTCATACAGCAGATTTCTTCCGCCGATCTCGACAGCGTTCACCGCCGCAGTAATATCTGCCGCTGTTGCCGCCCCGACCTCGCTTGCCGTATACGCAGGTTTATTCTCGGTTTTCGTCCATTCGGGCATATCCGTAATATCCGACATATTATGTGTATGGTTCTTCTCTGCCGCTCCGACTTCTTCCGCTGTATACGCAGGCTTGCTTTCAGCTTTTGCCCAGTCCGATATATCCGAGTTTTTCAGGTACTCCGACAAGTCATAAATATTGACATATAGCAGTTCTGACCATGGAGTATTTCCGTCTCCTATTTTGATGCCATGCTGTCCGTTGTCAAAGTCGGTGATGCAAATGTATCCTTTTGGCGGTACAAAAGTGGACTGAATCGTCCACTCAGACGGTGAACGCATATCCTGAAGCAATTGTGCTTCAAGTATTTCTGCCTCCAACGAATTTGGCTCAGCTACAGAGTGAATCTGCTTTATCGAAAAATAATCTCTGCCTACGCAATAGTAAGCAGAGATTTTTGATGACCATTTATATGCCGAATTATCGGTACTGTCAATATAAAGCACATCGTTTTCGCCGAGTTCAGGAAAATCTGCCGTTCCACCCGCTTCAACTACTTTTGATACTGTTTGAAAAACATCATTTTTTTCTAACGGAACATTCGTTACTTGAACAGCGGCATTGTATTCCGCAAGTGAAGCGAATTCTGGCATGAACTCATTATACATTTCCTGATTACCAAATGAATATGATCTAATTAAATCATTGGTATATGAATAAAAAATAACTCCGAATGAGCAATGAATATATCCGGACGGATGATTAGTTGATGGGGGGAAAATACGGTACCATGTTGGACAAAAGGCTGGTACGGTTCCGTTAGTTACAATTTCATCTATACGATTAACGACTGTTTTTTCTCCTGTTTCTTTTAATACATATGAATATGTTATACCATAAATATACTTGTAGGTTCCTTCGACACGCATTAGACGAAACGATAAAGATAAATCTTTGTATTTGTTTGCACCGTTCGGAAAATAAAGTGTACTGTATCCTTCGAAAACGTTCGGTTTTGTGACAGTGCCCCATGACCTGTCAGAAATATATCCGTTTACTACTATTCTATCATTAACAGAATGTGCATATGTAACTTGATCACCGGTGCTGTATCCGATTATGCTGTAATCGTATTTCAGATATTCTTTTGTTTTTTCGGAAATTATAACAGGATCATTTATAATAGTAGTGCTGTTGTATTTTCCGGCACCTACATTAGATGTATGATCCCCTGCGGCACTATACCTGTTTGATGACTGGTCAGTGCTTTCAGCTGTAGATGTGATTTGCTCGGAAAACCCGCTGTCTTTGCTGAGTGAGTAAGATATTGCGGTTATAGTAGCTTTTTTTGTTTTCTCATTGCTTTTCACTTCAATAACATCATCGGGAAGTAGCCAACCTTTGCCACGTCTTGATATATCAGCGGCATAGTAATGATAGCCTCCGAGCTTATTCCAGACATATTCAATAATCTCTACTGTTGCAAGAGGATTAACTGCTTCAAGCACTCCCGGCAGAGTCTCGTCATAAGCCGTACCGTTTGCATCAATATAGAACGCTGTATCGGTGCCGATTGTAAAGCGTATGCCTTTTACGGTAAATCCGCTGTCCTGAGCGACTGATAAGCTTTCGCAAGCACCTTCTTCAATTGTTTCAACACTGTTTGAAGGGCGAGTAAATATCAGTTTATCATTTGCATCAAACTGAGCATTACAACCGTTGCAGGCGGCTATAAAGCCGATTATTTCACGGTAAGTATAGTATTTATTTGTCGGATTTGTTGCCTCGCTGTTATAAATCGGTTTCGTTTTTACTTTTGCAAAAGCTTCACAGGTTACGCTCAGGGAAAAGCCGTTAATTTTGCTGATATACTCGAGCATTTCCTGATGAGTTGCAGGAAATGGTAAAGCGTTAAGCTTTCCGCTGGCACTTCCGTTAAAGCTACATGGCTTATCAAGATAATAAAATCTATCATATGCTTCTACTGTCACATATCCCTTTTCTTGAGTTAGATCTGTAATAAAAAATGTTCCGATTTGTGCCAATGCGGTAAATCCGATAAATACAGTCACTTTATAATCATCCATGGTCGGTAACATCGTTGCACGGATTGTTGCAGTCAGCCGAGCCGCTGATGTGCCTCCGACACTTATACCGCCATCAGACGTGGAACGGGAAATATCTAAAGATACTATATCTTCTATTCCGTAATCTACAGATCCGATTGAAATTTTTGCATTTATATTTCGTACCGGCTTAGTAGCGTTGGTTTTATAGCTTGACGATACAGAAATCATATTTCTTCCACCTCCACGGTTGCGTCTTTATAGCACTCTCCAAGTGTTGCATCGGTATAAGCGTATGGGGCAGAAATGTCACCTTTTGCATGAACGTTATAAGAATCACTGTTTACCTCCAGCGTGAAACTACTGCTTTTTAATATAGCGAAAACAGACGTCCATTTTGCCGCAGGAATTATGCCAAAAACGACAGAACCGGAGATTTTAAAATCTCCGAATCTGTCCGTATAAGCCGTTCCATTCAGACTATACGAAGTGCTTTCACCACGGCAAGAATGACGGAGATCGCATTCGGTAATGTATTCCGATAAGTCTATATTGTTAATTTTCACCGTCATATCTGTTCCTCCTATAATGGCGATTTTCCTGTTTGCTTCTGTATCTTCTTAATGCCTTTAACAGTAGCTTTCGCTAATGTATACTCATTCGTTTTAAGCGTTACGTCGAGTGTATATTGCATCTTTTCCTGTGCGGTTTTCAGCTTTTTCAGTTCCGACACTACATCATTAAGTGTTGCATCTGCTTTTTCTGCTGACGCTGAAACCTTAGAAGCGGCTGATAATCCGCTTATGAGCTTACCCGATTTACTGTTACCGACTTTGCTTGCACCTATGCCTGCGGCGAGCTTTGCATTAGAAGTGCTAACATCATCCCATACAGTCGGAATATAAGATGTTATATTTATATTCTGAGTCCCAGTTGATGAACTGCTACTTGAATTTGTCTTTTTGGAAGACGAGGTTAAAGAGCTCTTTTTCTTTGCACTCGATGAACTTGTTTTCTTTGTGCTTGACGTGCTTGACGTTTTCTTTCCTTCTTTTGCTTCAGGTACATAAGCATAGTCAGATGCGCTGTAGGTTGATGGCGTATAAGAATATGTAGGTGTTTTATACGATGTTTTTCCCGCACTGCTATATGAATAATTTGTTCCGGCACCGGTATATCCTAAAGCTGCTTTTCCTTTACGCTCCTCTTCTTCAGCAATGCTTTGACTATAAGAAAAATTACCTTCCTCCTCTGAATAACCCTGAGAATAAAGTCCGTTATTATTTCTGACGTTGTTATACCACTCTTTAACCTTATCCTCATTGACATAATCCTTTAATTGTGAATTGAAATATTCTTTCTTTTCCGCTGTATCAAGGAATTTGTTTTTGGCATTTGATAATGCCTCATCGGTTGATTTACCGCTTCGTAATTCCTGAACTATGAATTTATTCATATCACCATGCAAATCGGTATATTTCGTGCTCAGCTCATTCGCTCTGATTTCTTCCTGATGCGTCGCCGCATACATTTCTTCACCGATTTTTTGGCAAGCCTCCTTGACTTCATTATACCAATTTGTGAGAGTAGTACCGAAAATAGAATCAATTGTGCTTAATACGCCATCAAACAGATTTACAAGACCATTTCCGAAAGATTCAAAGCCGCCCATAATATCACCGGATAAGAAATTTGTAACGCCGGAAAAAACATCTGCAAGTGAATTAACAAGCCCCGCAACAATATCAAGAGCCGGACCGAGTATCTGTAACAGCACATCTGCAAGCGATGATATTACAGGCATAATAGGCGATAATGCACCATCAATAAGACCGATAACAGCTGATAACAATTTTCCAACGGCGGAAATAACGGCACCGAGCGGTTCGGCAAGCTCAGCCACAAGTTCCAGAATCGGAGTAAGCAGTTCGATTACAACATCAAGTATCGGCAGTAATGCTTCGATCACTTCAATAAGCGGCGGAAGCAAGGTGTCTACAATCTTGATTATCGGAGGTAACAGCTTATCAAAAAGCTTAATCAGTGTCGGAACCAACTTCTTTATAATCGATGTAACGCTATCCATAATCGGCTTAAGCAGTTGTATGATCGGAGGTAATATTCCGGTAATCAGTTCGATCAGCGGAGGAATCAGCTCTGATACACTGTCAAGAATAGGTTTTATCAGATCTATAACTTGTGGCAGAAGGTCTGTTATAATAGGCGATACCAGCTCTATAACATCCTTAAGAAGTGGAATTATCTCTTCTCCGAGCGGAATCAGAAGAAGTTCTACCGTTCTTGAAAGGCCTTCAAACATATCAGATAGTGAGCTGTATTTTACATCTTCCATTTCCGCCAGCTTGTCACGGGTGAGGTCTATGCTGTCGCCCATCTGCGCCATAGCAAGCACAGCGTCCTGTCCGAGGTCTTCCCATTTCGTTCCGTAGAGTGCTACACCTGCAGCGTTCCGTGCTACATCGTCATCACAAGCGGCAAGCTGCTCATTGACGAGCTTGAACGCCTGATATGCACTGTCACCGCCTGCGGCAAATTCTGCAGTTAATTTTTCAGCATCGAGTCCGAGCAGAGCCAGTCCGTCAGCAGTCGTCTGACTGCCGTCTTTCGCGCGTATAGAAAATTCCTTAAAAGCGTCATTTAAAAAATCAATTTGATATGCACCATTTTTTGCGCCGGAGACGAGCATAGACATAGCCTCTTCGGCACTGAAACCCATATCGGCATAGAATGTACTGTACTCGGCGAGCTGATCAGCAAGGTCACCGTTTTGATTAAGGCCTTTTTCTGCGCCCTGCGCCATGAGGTTATACGCTTCTTCGGCGGATATGCCAAACTGATTAACAAGCGCATTAGCTCCTCTAATACCCTCGGCTATATCCATATCATAGACATCAGCAAGCAGATACGCACTCTCGGTGACTTTCTGCAGCTCTTCATCTGTAATGCCGTGCATCTGCTGCTTAATCAGCGACAAACTGTTAGCAATATCTTCGAAGCTATCACCGTAGTTATTACCGTATATAGCTTTGATAGTATCTTCATACTTCTTAGCTTCTTCGGCAGTCAGACCGAGCGATGCTGTCAGCTGATTTGTTGATTTTTCAAGGTTGTTAGCCGACGATACGGCAGTACCGGTAACTGCAGCTATAGCAGTTCCTGCTGCAGCAAGCCCGGCGCCTATAGCCACACCTACACCTTTTCCGGCACTCTTCAGACCGGAACTGAATTTAGTTCCTATTCCTGCAGTTTTATTTTCAATGCTGCTGGCCATTTCATCGGTGCTGTCTATGATTTCTTTAGTGTCTTGTTTGTAGTTTTCTACTACTTTATCGCCTTCTTTTTCTGCGGTATCAGTAATAGACTGTTTGTTTTTCTTTTCTGTCTGTACAATTTTATCGGACTGCTTCTCAGCGGTATCAGTGATATTTTTCTGTGTTTTGGCGCTGTCATTTTCTATTTCATCATTAGTTTTCTTTACTGTCTGAGCAATATTATTCTGCGCCTTTTCCGCTGCTTCTTCCTGTTTCTTAGCACCTTTTTCCGCAGCGTCGATTACTTTTTTATTTGCTTCAGCCATATCAGTGTCGATTTTACTCAAGTCCGCCCTGACTTCGTATTCGACTCTTCCATCACTCTCAGCCATATATCACTCACCTCTATTCCGCTTTCTGTTCTAATATGTTAAACAACTTTTCCCAACCGTCCTGTGCCTGCGTAGCATTGACAGGCTTTGCTATAGCATACCTTGCCTTCAGCTTCAGCAATCCATCAATCTGTTTCTGGTTTTTCCCGTTGTACGGTGGGATATCACGAGTACGGATATCAATAATATCGCACAGCCGAGTGTCAGATGGTATCGCCGACAGCAGAGCCATGAACTCCCACCACTGCAGGCGACCCTGTTCCGCAAACAAGTCAATGCCGTACGCCTGCCGGAACGCTGCGTATATATACGGAGCGTCCTGTGAAAAGCTGATAGTTTCCGACTCATCTGATTTTGATGATTTATCAAAATTAATTAGACGGTCAAAAATCTCGTTAACGACAACAGCTCTGGTATGCGTATCTTTCGGACTCGGTTTTATTACAAACCAGTCAAACAAAATATCAAACGCATCATCATCTGTATACTCGTCACTACACAGCAATTCAAACGCCGCTAAAACACGGTCAAAACTCAGATTTAATGCATAACAAACGCCCCCGACATCTATTTCTCGGGGGCAGGATTTTGATAACGTATAGTTGCTATTCATATACGACTCTTGTACAGATTTTTCATCTGCCGCTTGTGCGATTTCAGAGCATCGTCGAGCTTAGGTATAACAATCTCACGGATAAACGGTACAATCTGCAGCCCCATCTCCACATAGTTGTTTTCGTAAAACTCCAGTATCTTCTTAGTGCCTTCATCGCCGAAAATAAGTTCGAAAATGTTGAGCATGGCGTCGCCGTAGGCCTCGTACGCAGCGTCAAGGTCTGCCTGTGATCCCTTGCGCTGCACATCCTTAAGGCGTCTTTCGGCATCGATAATCGCTATCTGCTTTTTACGGAAGGCTGTACAGACTGCATCTGCATCGAGATTTACATTAATGCTATTAACTACTATTCCATTTGCATCGGTCAGCTCAAGTGTTTCGGTTATCCTCTTGCTTCGTGTAACCTGATATGCCATATCTATATCCTTTCTTGCAATAAAAATAGAGCATATCCGCACATGGATATGCCCTAATCAAATTTTAGTGAAATGTCATTATTAATTACGAGCTAACTGATTCCTGTGCAACAGTCGGCTTGCCGTTAAAAGTTATGGTAACCGAAACGGAGTTAGGTGCTGTACTTTCACCGCCGGAGATAGCTATACCGGTCAGTGTTACGGGACAGCTGATTACCTTCCCATTACGAGTCAGCTTGATATCAGTTACACGCTTTGATCCGATTTCGTACTGTATTCCGTCAAGGTACTCACATACCGGGTCACCTTTGATAAAGTCGCCTGTTATGGTTATCGTAGGTGCGGCACCGACTACTGTCGAACTACCGAATCCGCCATCTGCGAGATATGTCGCTGAGTACACATTCTCGTTGATAGCCATTCCGATGGATTTGAAAGCGTTTCTCATATCCGAGTATGTTGCGGTTTCACCCGTAGGGGTGGTGTTAATTTCAGCCTTGATTTCGCTGTTAAGCTCGGTCTTGGCTACCTTAGGTAAAATCTGTTCTGCCATTTTGTTTTCCTTTCTGCTTAAAATGCTATCCTGACATCAATAACCATTGAATAAATCCAAAAATCTCCGACTTTGCCAACAGGCGATGCGTCAGTTGCTACCGATGCTGATATTATCTGTACAATATCGTCATCATCCTGAGGTAAAGCGGCTGTTTTGGATAGAAGATTTCCGATGCCGAAGAGCTGTTCCATAGCTACACCCTGAATCTTATTTTTAGATAAAATAAGAAGCGGCAAGATTCTATCCTGTCGCTGTCTATTGAGTGTCGTTCCGTTATCCTTTGCCGCTTGCACTTCGGCGGAAAGTCCTCCGCCGACCGGCAAGCCTGCTGTTTCAATTTTATATCCGAGCTGACTCTCTATGTAATTTAGAATCAGTTCGATTGATTTCTTTTGAGGTGACATTATTTATCACTTCCTGTTAATAGTTTCTGCAATTGTCTTCGCCACTGTTCTCTCTTAGTCGCTTCAGCTTTATGTGCCCACATCTTACAGGCGTTAGGGTTTTTATCATGAGAATACACTAAGGGATTTCCGCTTTGTGATACTCCGTAATACTGATAACGAGCATAAGGAGTTTCCCATCGTAAATAAAGCGAATTATCGATTACCTCAGAGTGAATCAAGCTGCTGTTAATCAATACGCTTTGATCTTTTGGTGTATAGTAATTGCAATCTTTGAGTACCTGTGTTTTCATAAGTTCAAGAGCATCGTGTGCTTTTTCTGTGAACCTTGCTTTAACACTTGCACTATTGATACTGATTTTTACATTCATAACGACAACCCTATCTCATAATGATGCGGGACATTTGTATTAAACCGCTTTATTGTCGCTATCCGGTAGTCTGTGTCCTCAAATACTACCTTTGCACCGAGAACAAATTTAAAGTTTACCGGCTGTGACAAGCGGCAATCGTAATACATCACCGCATCGACCTTGATTTGACTGTTTTGCTTATCGATAGTAATGCCGGAGGACGGCTCAATGCGCACTAAGCTCAGCGTTACTATGTTCGTACCCATAACTTCTCCCCACCGGTCGGTCGTCTCGGTCACGACATCGGCTGTGTGGATAAGCAGCTTACGTGGTATAGGTCGCATCATATCACATCAACACCTTTGTAAATCAGTCCTGTTTTTAAAAGCAGACCGAAAGACAGATTGCATATAGGCAGCTTGCCGTCAGAGCTACCGTCACCGCCGGAATAACTAAAGCTGCCAAGTGATACATTAGAGAAACTGCCCTCATTCAAAAACGACAGTCCACCGTTTTCTGCGATGTAATCTACCTGCCAGCATATAGCGTCCTTAACGGCGGTTTGCGTTGCCTCGGGGAGTTTGTCAAAATTGGCTATCCTTCCGCACGTCTCATTATATATAATAATGTAGGACGCTTCGAGGAGCTTTGCAAGCTCCTCGTCTGTCCCGGTAAATCCGCCGATAAAGTTGTTTTTGTAATAATCAGTCGTCACTATCGTCTGCATCATTATCCTCCGTCTTATCTGACTTACGGCGGGTGCGCTTGGGCTTGTCTGCGGTAGGCTCATTGCTTACCGTAGTATCGTGAGAGGGCAGCTCATCGGCGGGCGGCTCATTGATGTCAAGCGCTGTAAATCCAATTTTAGTCATATAGACCTCCTTAAGAAGATATAGCGGTAGTATCACGGTGCAGATATATGCCCTTAGTCTTGTTGTCGTAGGTCTCGGTGATACCGTATGCACGATAGAAGAACATATATGAGTCATCGGTCTGGTTATCTTCAGGAGAGATTACCTTGTTGACGGTGTGCTTGCCGAACTGGATAACCGCATCCTTGTTGACTATCATAAAGTTGATTTTGTAAGCGCCGCTCGCCGCCGTATAGCCGCCTGCGGTCTCATCGGGTGATGTACCGTCAAGGGTATTTATGCCGGTGTAAAAACGTGTCTGCGGTACGGTGATTGTCTGCTCAAAGCGTTCGAGTATTGCCTTAGACTTTGTAAGGTCAACGTTTTTAGCAAGTGTCAGCAGGGTGGGTGTAATAAACAGAACCTTGCCTTCGGGGCTTACCTCAGCTTCATCCTGTGCGTTTACGGCGGTCTGCAGAGCAGTAAGTACATCGGTACCGGTAGTCAGAGCGCCGGACTCAGATAATATATTGGCTGTTCCTGCGTACTTGGCAAAACGGAATGCGTCCATCTCGGGCACAACCTTCGTGCGGATGAACTCACTTGCAAGCTTTCCGAAGGCGATACCTGCCGTCTCCTCATTGTCCATAGCGTCAACGGTAAACTTCCTGCCGCGGTCGTAATTGCACATTTTGGTCTCATAGCCGATAGTTACATCACCCTTGACATATCCCGTAGAACGAGAATAGTCGGCAAGACCGTTCATGCTGATTTTAGGGATTAAGAACTCGCCTGCGTTCGCTCCCATTCTGACGGTGGTTGCGTCCGCATCGAGTATCGAGGTTGCCGCTGCCTGCTGATATACGGTATCAAGCAGGTCAATGTACTTTTTGAAATGTGTGATTGCATTTGCCATATCAATTAATCCTTTCTGTAATTATGAGCTTACTTAATGCCCATGATTTTCTTAGCCTGCTCCTGCTCGGCGGCAAGCTGCTCATCGTTTGCTGTTGGTACCGATGTTGTTATTATCTCCTTATCCTTGCCCTTGAAATTAGGGTATTTGTCGATAACATTATCGATAGCCTGTTCCAGCGACACATTATCGCTGACCTTTGCCTGTGCGAGAGCCAGTACATCGTCGATACAATCGGCGGCTACACCGACCGTAAGTGCGTGTACCTTGCCCTCGAGGACAGCGATTTTCTTTTCGCTGTTTTCTTTCGACGATTCAGATTTTTCGTCGGGATTGCCGGAAGTGTCTGACTTTTCGCCGTCTACTGTTCCTGCTCCGGAACTTCCCGAATGCTCGGATTCTGACCTTGCTTCAAACTGCGGTTCGGACTGCGTAACAGCTTCCGTGGCAGTGCCGTCCTGTGCACCGCTCTGAGCTGTGGCAGCTGCCTGTTCCGCCTGAGCTGTGCTTTCGGCATTCTCAGGCGCCGATGTTGTGATTTTTTCATCCATAATGATTTTCCTTTCTGTAAAATGGGTAATATAAAAACAGCACCGTGAAAGTGCTGTTTTAAACGTGAATGCGAGTTTTTTTGTACATCAAATTATAATCTCATAAATAACATCAGCGTGACATACACCCTGTTTATCTCGAATAGCATCTTTAAGTATATGCTTTTTCCCGTTGTACTTCTGGCAAAACCTATCGTAATGCCGTTCCACCGGGTTTCCTTCGATCATTCTCCACTCCAATTTATCATAAGAAAAACACCCCCGAAGGGTGTTTAATTTCTTTATGTTTCTTCATCCTCAAAGTAAAAGTATGGTTTTACATTATGTTCCGACAAGTGTTCGTTGATAATCTTAGCTTTATCAACTATTTCTTTGGGTGTATCAGAACAAAACGTTCGGATTTTGCCTCTTACCATATAATTTCTCCATTCATAAGGATAATCAACCAGCATAAAATTATCAACTTCTTCCTAATAAAATGTCAACTATTTTTTTCGCCGTTTGTCTAGGCTTACCGTTCAGCCACTCTGCAATACCTTCGGAAATAAACTCATCTATTTCATCAAATTCGTTTATACCGTAAGTTGAAAGCAGCCTTGCTTTTTCTTTGATTGTATCACTCTCGGATATTTTTGTCAAGTCGTTAAAAATACTCTGCCTTAGCTCAGTTATTATTTTAAGCTTCTTGCCATAATCTGTATCGTTTGCAGATAGATGTTCTTGAATGGCATGACCCAATTCGTGGCGATAAGCGTGTAGCGGAGAATCGGTAGACCATTCGCCTTTTTTCTTCATATCCTTTGCCACCTTAGTCATAAATGCCTTACCATCCTTACCTCCAACTCCAAACATCGTTATAACGCCACTGTTAGGAGTGTAAAGACCATATATACCATCATTTTTGTAAGGAACCACTTCTACAGCCTTTATATTATCCTGCTTCTCAAGTCCAAACAGCTTAGATACTTTATCATACTCGTCTGAAAACTCTCTCGCAAGTTCTTTGGTAATTTCTTTTGTACCCGAAACCTTATTAAACTTTACGCTATAATTATTTCCTTTTAAAAATCGAGTACCACTTTCAGCCGATTTGTCAATCTCAAGTTGCTTAATTTTCTCTTGCTCAGCCTTAACCGCCGCTTTATAGCTTGCTGTAGTCTTTGCCGCTTGACTGCGTCCATATCCCGGAGTAGCAGTGCGGTCGGGCTTGTATGTAAGCCCGTTTTTCTCACAGTAGCTCTTAAGCTGTTGTTCCTGCTGTTTCAGCTTATACGCCGCTTTATCGAAACCTTCTTTGTCGCCGAGAGTGTCAAGAGTGGTACATTCCCGTTTAGAAGCTCTGACCTTACGTTCAAGAGCACGTTGGTTGCAGATTTTTTCGTACTGCTCGGCATTTTCCTTTTCGTCATATGGGAAATATGTCTGAACGCTGATACCGGGCAGGAACGGATAGATCTGATGACCGCAGTTTATACCCAGTATTCCTGCGGGCTTGCCGTACGAACTTGACCGCCAAGCATAGAATTTAATACGTTTGCCGTCAAGGTCTGTAGTATAACCTCCGCCGCCGTTGCGATTGAATATTTTTCCCTGATCTTTCGCACACAGCGGTCTTGCGCCGCTGTGACTGCTCACCTCAACGAGGTCGAGCCCGTAATCGTCCATCAGCGCAAACTGCGTCTCTTTGGCGACACTACCTACCGTGCTGCGTATACACATATTAGTATATGCTTCGGGCGTCCAGTTGCGGCCTTTTTTATCAACAAATGCCGGGATACCTTTCTGCGTCATCTCACCGATACATTCACGCATAGCACTCTGACGAGCCTCTATACCGGTAACGACCTTTCCGGCAGCCTTGTTCAGACTGTCTACTATGTACTCCTGCTTGTTAGCAAGCTCGGCGGTGCGGTTGATTACCTGCATAGCGGCATTCTTTGCCTTATACTTCATTGTTGTATTTGTCAAGTTCAGATCTTTTTTTGCCTGTTTTTGCAGCATTTTAAGACTGTTTAACATATTATCGGACATTGACGGCGTGGCACGTTTGTCTATAAGACCTTCCTGCACCATACGTTTTAAACCCGGGGCAAGCTCCTGAATAGCGGAATTCGCCGCTCTCTGAAGCGTAAGCTCCAGAAGCTCGGGCGTTTTTCCTGCATATTCAGCTATCGTTTTTGCGTTCTGCTTAGTCAGCTTGCCAAGCTCGGCAAGCTTCTTCATTTTCCACTTTGCCGTGTCTTCTTCGATTTTCCCTGCAGCAAGATAGGCGGCTATGTTTGCAATAAGATCGGTTTCCAGTCCGACGATAAGGTCGGTTATACCCTGTGACAACTGCAGAGAAGTCAGCTTATTCATAGCTGTCACCGTCCAGTACGCCACCGTCTATGTCATTTTCCTTAGCTATACGCTGGAGTTCTTCATTTGCCGCTTTTTCATCAATGTTCTGTGCGTCCATAATAGCACGGAGCTTAGATTTAAGACCCGACTGCACAAGATTTATGTTGTTTTCAATGCGGGTGTTATCGTCTCCGATAATGTTGTCCTGCCAGTTTACGCTTACGGTGTATTCCTTGCTGCTGCCGTTCGCCGCCTGAGTGAGATTGATTATAACATCTGCGAGGTTTTCTATCACTTCGGTAATTATATTTTTGTTGTTCTGCACCGTGCGCAGAGTGTCCTTTTCATCGGCGGCGACCTCTGTCGCTGTTTTTACTCCGGACGAGCTGTCGAACGACAGCGTTCCGGGAGAAAAGCCGAGTTGCATACCTAGTATATCAAGCAGCCGTTTCAGTGCATCGGTATGCTCTGTCACACGCAGATTCTGCGTATTGTCGATTATATTAAGCTTCTCGGCTTCTTCACATCTTAGTGCCTGGAATGCTTCATCGTTTATGTCAAAGTATCGAACCTCATTGCCGTTATCGTCAAAAAGTGTTTTAATGAGCTCTGACGGTACGATAATACGCTTTTTTCCGAGCATAAATTCTCGCTCCAAGCTATCAAATACAATATCTACCTCTTTGAGAGTATCTATTGCGTTTGCAAAAACCGACAGACCCAGCGGCAAATCAAATACCATGTTGTTGCCGACAGCAGGCTTAAAATACACAAAAATAGGTTTTTTAATGCCTTTAAAAATCACATTTTCGGAGAGCTGTGGGAACAACTCTGACACAGGGACAACCGTGCCGAGATTTGATTTGCTGTCCGATTTATACAAAACATTTCTGATACTTACGCCCTCATCGGTCAGCGTGTGATATTCAAACAGTTTGTAACAGCATCCATTTTGCACATATTCGTTGCAAAATACTCCCTCAGTTATCTGTCGACTGTTCCACTTCGTCGGGAAAAATCTGTCCGCATTGATATAATTGATGCAGATTTCGCCGTTTTCAATGTACCCCTTAAGGACTCCGCCACCGAGAGCGTATGAGCGGGAAAGGAACTCGGGAAAACGCTCCCAAAAGCAGTTAGCCTCCAGCGTGTCCATAACGACATCGTTATATTCCTTATCACTTACAGCTATATCGCATTGCTCGGAAAATGTCATCGTGGCGAGCTTGTCGCATATAACCTTAGCCATATTAGTCAGGGAGCGGGCACGTTTCTTTTTTTTGATGCCGGTATTTACGACATCCTTCCACGGCGGATTGTTTTGGTATATCCGTTTCGCAGGCTCGATGTGCTTTGAGTAATAGTCTGATATATCTACTATCGGCACGTCCGGGAATGCCTGCTTAATATATGTGTACATCGACATTTACTTTCTCCTTTCTGCATCGAAGACATTGCTCATATAGGCTTCGGTGCTGTATTCCTGTGCATCCAGACTGTCTATGTTTATACTGCCGTCATCAAGACGGATTTCAGTAGCGGTATTAGGCTTCCATATTGCCGTCTGAAACGCTTCAATCGTATGCTTACAGTGTGACATTATCTTATACCTTTCAGCTGCAATCAGACGATTATAGAACAATATACGATTGTTGATAGAGCCCTTCCGTGCATTATGAATGTTGACTTTCAACTTTCTTCTCTGAGCGGCAAGCCTAATACCCTTTATAAGGATCTGCTCGGCAGAGTCCAGATAAACCTCGGTGCATTTCCACCTGCGGCATACACCTTCGATAAAATTACAGAAGTCGTTTTCAAGCTCATACGGTGATATTGTTTCCTTGCGGTAGTATTCGTCAAGCGTTACGACTGACTGAAATCCTTTGGTGAATCCGGTCGCATTAAGCGTATGAGCCGAACCGTTTCCGCCGAAGTCGCCGCCGATCGTTACGAACATCAGATTGTCCGGAGGTGCATCAATAACATATCTTGATGGATTGTCGGCAAACAGTGGGTAAATAACACCCTCAGCCGCTACCCAGTTACCTCGGATAAAGCGTTCAAAATAAACACCCGTGTATTCTTTTTTTATTTCCCGGACATATTCTTCCGGAAGCGTGGTATTATCATCAATAAGAAATCGCATAACAAGCATATCGACCTTGACATTGTCTATATATTCCTTTTTTAGCCAGTGCGTCGGAACATCCGGGTTCGTTGTTGCAATAAGTTTTGCTCCCTTGACTGACAATCGGGAGAGAAGCATCGAAAAGAAGTCTTTCGGGAACAGCGTCAACTCATCGCAATAAGCTCCGCCAAGCGTCATGCCTCGTATCTTATTCTCGGACTTTGCATCATTTGCTCCCTCAAGGAGAATTTTTCTTCCAAACAACCTGCCTTCTTTGGTGGAGAGCGAATATTTGAAGTTATCTTCACCGACAAGTTCCTGCAATAGCATAAGACAGTTACGTTTTAATGTCTGTAACGTTTTTGCTGACATCAGATAGGCATAATCTGTCGGACGGTCGGCTATCCAGAATGCCCAAAGGATAAGCGATATCCATGTCTTGCCGCTACGGACAGAGCCTTCAAGCAGATTAAGTCGATGGAGCTTATTGTGTTTGAGCAAGCTCATCAGCTCCTGCTGCTTAGCAGTAAACCGGAGTTTATCGGACATTTTTAAGCGCCTCCAGTATCTCATCTACCTTGCCGTTGCCGCCCTCGGTTGTCGATGTCGGGTTTTTGCTGTAGCTGTCTCCGGCACGATTTATCAGATAAAACTCCAAAGCCGATTGATTGGGCGGGATTTGCTTTGTTGTAATCTCAACCGAGCGCCTGCCATTAACTATACGCTCTTTGCGTTCGGTGACAGTATATCCGGTTGCCGCTCTGATGAGCGCTTGCTCTACCTCCGAGCGTATAAGCTCGGGATTGCTGTCGAGCAGCTGTCTTACACTGTCCGATTTGGCTACTATGTCAGCAATAGCCTTTTGCCGCTTGTTGTCATTTTGGATATTAAGACAGCAGTTGACAAGGCTTTGCACGGCGTTTAATCGTTCGTTACTGTTATTTACCGCAAAGCTTTTAAGGTCTTCGGACAAGCTTTTTACGGCTTTTTTACGTTTGTTTTTGATAGGCTTAGCCTCCTCTCATTTTGGCAAACAAAAAAAGGCTAAAATATAGCCCTTTTTACGCGTGTTTTTTGTGTTTTAATCAAGTTATCCCGATAACGGTTTTAAAACGCTTAAAACGGCGTTTAAATCGTTTTTAAACAGGTATATCCGCAAGGTTGTATTTTGGATATGCTTCGCCATTCCGATTTTTTAAAAAATCAGATTGACTATAGGTGTGTACGCATCCGTTCCGGCGGGGAGCGTATCAACCAACGCCATAGTGGATGTGATTGTTAATCTATGTCTACCGCGCAGGTTATCCTGTGCGGTTCGCCGTATAGAGTAAGCTCTATGACGGCTTTGTGCTGTCGTTTGCTAAACTTGACGATTTTGTGTTCGTAGTCTTTTAGGTATCCGCTGTCGATTTTTAAGATGCCGTTGTCAATATGACCGTGGCTGGCCTCGAGCCAATCTTTGTTGTGGCACAGTCCGAGTATATACTCCTCTTCGGTGCAGCTCAGACAGGTTGTCTTGCTGACAAAATTACCGACGCCGTGTACAGCTCTAATGCGGTAATAGTCCTCTGCACTCAGGCCTTCAAGCTCTACAAATACATATCCGTCAAACAGCGGTCTGATTTCGTCGTGCCATTTACCGCCCTTGCGATAATGGTGCAACTCACGCGGGACATACGATTTATATCCTATATCCTGCAGAGAGTGCATTATAGCCTGTTCCTCGCCCAGCTGAGCGTATAAAACATATATCACTTATCATCACCGCCGTCCTGCTTGGATTTGATGTAGGCCGCAAGCTGGCTGTACAGCTGAGGGTTGTCCTTAGCCATTGCTGTAAATATCTCCTCTTTAAAGACATCGTATGCCGCGTCCATTGACGATTTGTTTTTAGCATCAACATCTCGCTTGTACGATGCCGCTTTGATGAGCGAAGGTACAGCCTTAATAAGCTTGTCGGCAGGGACGTCCTGCAGACTTTCGGCGGTCATGTTTTGTACCGCCTCGAGTACCTTGTGGTTTGTGATGCGGGCAAGTGCCTCGGATACATCAAGGTCGGGATATTTAGCTATCTCCTCGTTAATAAGCCTAAAATTGTTGCTTATGAGCATAACCTGCTCCAGCGACGCATTGAGAGATTTGGCATACCGCGCTACCGACGACTTGGACACCTCGTAGCCGTTATTCCGGATAAAATCAACGATGTCGCAATAACGATATTCCGCCGGGTTGTTTATCATCATATCTACTGTTTCCCTGATATCGTATGGCAGCTTGTCTATTTTTCCGCGTTTACGATTGTTTTTCTTCATGCAGTCACCTCACAAATCTATGCAAGGGTCGTCGATAGCGCCGTTAACAAGCTGAATGCCCTTAGCGGTAAGTTTACCCGCAAGCTGTGTATAATCATCACCAATGCAGTCCACAGCCTGCTCAGAACGTATCTTGACAAGGCGGACATATCCACCTTCAAGCAGATAATTAAGACTGTCAAGCGCTTCATTCTCAGCGATCTGAGGCTCAAGGGCAGCGGTTACATCTACGAGATTGACATAATCGGTACGGAGCAGATTGATTGCTCTGATCACAGCCCCATTGTTTTTAATAAACTTGTTTTTCCTAAGCTGATCCTTAATGTTCATCAGTTGCCCCTCCTGTCCTTATCGGCAAGATTATCAATCTTCGTTTCCAGACGTGTCATAACACGGATAAACTCTGAATTTTTGACTGCCGTATCCTTGAGTTCGTCGATTGCATTGTCTATCTTATCTATAGTGCGCTTGATTTCTTCAACCTCGGCTTTAGTGGCGTATCGGTCGTTCAAGTTCTTTATATCACCCTTACATTCCTTTATCATATCAATGTGACTTTCGAGCTCCGACCTTGTAACGCATTTGTCCTGTCTGTCTATTGTACGTTTGACGAAATACGATATAATGCCGATTGCAGCTGTGATTATTATGTTAATAGCTGTTGATAATATTGCTCCGATTTCCATTATATAAAATCCTTTCAAATGGCTTTGTAATGCGTAATTTTTATGTACTATATTTAATGTAGTTTAATTGTAACATTTGCAAGCAAAAAAATAAAGCCCTATAGCAGTAACTGCACAAATTACTGCTATAGGGCTTTGATATCCAATTATTATATCATATTACGATTGAAAAGGACATTGGCAATATTGACAAAATCGGTTCAACAAATTCAGATGATATATCATTGACTTTTTTAACAAAGTAGATATAATGTAAATAGGCATTAAGTCAAGTTATGTCTCTTCGTCATGCTTCCACGCTGACTTCTCTATTTGTAAGAGCGGCATCTTTGCGATAGGAGAACACGATGAATAGGAAGTATGATGTGTCACAATTCCTTGAACGACTCTGCTTGCTGCTTATACTGATTATAATTATCAAGTATGCAGGATAGGGAGTCGAAAGGAAACAATCGCCGGGCTATTTCAGCCCGGCGATTATCTTTTCCTGTTCTTTTTTCGACAACTCAAGTGCTGACATGACCTCCTCGGAATAGTTGTTTTCCTCGGCTATATCCCTTGCGACAGCAAAGCTTATAAGCGTTGACGGCTTTGCAACTGCTATGCGTTCACCGCCGAAATACGCAACAAGCTTGCGGTACGCTTCGATACCGATAACTTCGGCTATCTCTGCCTGAGTCCCTGTAAGATGCTTTATCTGCAGATAATCAAGTTTTGATTTTGCCATCGGTACGCTCCTTTCTGCGCTTTTCTGCCCGAACATATCTTTTGATCGTATCTATCAGCACCGCTCCTTGCCGCTCTGAAAACCCTTTAAATATATCATATTTCGGATTGACGGTGACTCCGAGTTCCTTTTTAATAATGCCGCACAGTCGATCTTTAACTGTAACATCTGACGGTGATAACTTAGCAAGCTCGTACATTAGTCCGAAAATCTTGCCTATCTGAGCGTTACTTATATATGCTTTTACCTCCGGAGTTATAGCCCGGAGGTTTGCTTGCAATTGTCTGATTACTATATCCGCCTGCTCGTCGTTCAGCTCCGATATAGATTCCTTAAGTGTTAGCTGATATACAAATCCGTGCAGATCGTCTGATTTATTTCCGTCATCGACAAGTCCGCATTTCCGTCCCAGAGAGTAGATGTACCTGCGTTTCTGCTTTATATCCATTATAACACCGTTATCTTTGTCGTGTCAGATACCGATATAGCGCTATTTATCGATTTGATTACTTCTTCGACACTGCGTCCGTTTTCAATAGTTTCCAAAACAGTCATAAAACGCTGCCATTCAAGCGATTCAGCAAAAAGATATGCGTAATCCGCTGCGTCCTCTTCCGAAAATCCCCCAATGGCAATTAGGTTTTTGCAGTCTGTCAGGAAGTTCGCACCTTTAAGCTTCTTTTGAAGTGCGCTCTTTGCAGAATCATCACACGGTAACTGATCGTAGAACTCGTCTACCGTCAGTTTGCGTTCCGGCACAGTAATATCGGCTGAATAAACGCTTGCAAATGTGCGCTCAAGCTCTTTGCTCTTAAATGTGTACTTCGGCTCGACTGTTTCTTTGACAAAATCGCCGAAAGCGTCTCCCATCAGACGCTTCAGAACGGCAGGAGATATAATCTTTACTGTTCTGGCTTCGGTGTATGTAACGTCATGTCCGTCATCATCCTCAAAACTGCAGGTTCTTCTTTTACTGTCACGGAGCTTATCACTGCCAAGCTTCAAAAAGAACGCTTCAAGCTCCTTGAATTTAAGCTCAAGTTCAGCTTTTTCTTTTGTCAGCTTTGCTATTTCGGCTACTTTTGCGGCAATTATTTCATTAGTTACTGTCATTTTATCACCGCCTTTGACATAACATCCGCACACTCCGGACATATATCTATGCCATTGTAATTTACAGCCTCTGTGCGGTTGCCGCAAAATCGGCAAACAGGAACGTGCTTGCGGATATGGATTTCTCCGGTCTGATTATCAACAATCAGATCTACAGCTTCGCCCGGCCGCATACCAACATATTCACACAGATCCTTTGGCAGCGTTATTCCACGCTTTGATGTCAGTCGTTTGCTTTTAATCATCGCCATATAACTTTTCCTCCTGTATTTAGTTTTCTCCACTCTGCATTTATACGGGCTTGTGACCGTTGCTGATCAGCAGCTGCATTAGAGCAGGGAGCTTATACTCCCTGATTTTTATAGATTTTTCGTCTGTAGCACCCGAACCCGATAATCGGGCGAAGCTTGTTTTTGCAAGTTGGAGTACCGTCTTTATCGAGATATTTGTACTCACAAGAGTAACATTTCTGTGCCGTATCTCGCTTTTCACTTTCGGGTGTACGCATTTTATGTAGATTATTTGATTTCACGCTGCTTCTGACCTCTTTTCTTCTTGATTGCCGCAGTCTGCGATAATCTTGCTACATAGTTCGGATTTTTAGCGACGAACTCGCCGTACGACATACCGCATTTCATAGCTTCGGCAACTATTACCTCTATCTGTTCCATATTGCTCATTTCTTTCACCACCTTTCGTGCACTCTGTCTTTTCACGGGCTTGTGACCGTCCACGGCGACATTACACGGGAGCTTTTGCTCCCGGAGGTTATTCTGATTTGCCTTTGTTATAGCCTTTTTTATATCCACTGTTGAAGATCTTATCTGCTACTATTATGCTGAAGTACATTTTTGCAAGAATCCATCCTATGTAGAGAATTACGAACATAAGAGGGATTATAAGCACCTCGCCGCCGATTGAGTTGTCGGGACGATCGGCAACGGCGTTTGCATAATCAATTACGCTTACGGTCGCTGTGCCGGCAAAAAACGCAGCGGCAAGCATTAACACATTGTTAATAAACTTTCTCATTTGTTATACCATTCCTTTTTTATCAGCTTTGTCTGTCTGTTGTGCCGGCAGACAAGAAGCATTATTGTCGGTGTATCTTTAGCTATCAACCAGTTATCCGGGTTGATGTGCGCACGTTTAAGAAAATCATACTGCGCTCTTGATGGTTTTTTCCCGTGCATATTGTCACCTCACAACGCTTCGTACATCGATTCGCATAAACTTTGCCATAGATGCAAGACCTTTAAGGGTATAACATCCGTTGTCGTATGCCTGTGAGAACAGTCTGACAGCTCCTCTGAGCCCGGCTTCGCTCTGAGCGACCTTATGCAGGAACTCCAGTTCCTGCTCCATGTGTGATGATACAAGAAGAGGGAACATCATATCCACGTCCTCACGCTTGATGTCAGTAGTAACGAATTTCGGAGACAACCATTTACGGTTGTTGATTTGACGGTAATTTCTTCGGGTCTTACCCTCAAATTTTTCTTCGATACCGTTATCGCCGACAAATGCAACTCCCAGTGTCTGACCTTTGTCCGTGAAGTAGTCGGCAAAGCTTCTGATAGTTTCTATGCCGTGAAATGTCAAGAGCTGTCCTTCGTCTATGATAATAACCATTCCGTCGTGAAGCTTCTGCGTTATTGCTATCCATAAATCATCCGTTGACTGTGATATAGGAACGCCCAGTTCAAGTGCAATCAGTTTAAGCACTGCTTTTGCCGATTTAAAGCAAGGGTTAACTGTGATAACGATGCTGTTCAGCGGATTGTCTGCGTGATATTTCTGCACAGCTTTTGTTTTGCCGATACCGCTGTCGCCTGTTGCAATTGCTACGCCACCTTTTATCTGGCAGGTCTTGATAGTCTGATAGATCTTCTCCGATATGCTTGTCGGTGCATAATCTACTTCGCTGTAGCTCTCTGCACCCTCTGTCTTAGTGTCAAAATATGCGGCGAGTTTTGCAAACTGAGCATCCTTATTTCCGCTATATGCTCCTTTTTTGAGCATTGATATTGTCGATGCCGGAATGCCGATGCGATTTGCGGCTTTGTTTGCCGAGCCCATTTCCGCCGCAAGCTCGTCAAATTTTGCAAGTAGTGAAACTTCCTTTGTCTGTTCCATGGTTTAATCATCCTTTCCGCTTTATTGCGTTAGTGTTTATCTTATCGATGTCGATGATTACTTCATCAACATCGGCAAGCTCGGGGTTGTCCTGCTTAAACTTATCAGAAAATACCGGCTTGAACTTTGTCGGCTTTTCAATTCTGAACCTGCCTTTGCCTCTTTCGGCTCTGTTGATAGTCGCCGTTAGGAAGTCAATAGCCTGCTCTTCGGTGATCGACGCCGTCAAACCTTTCGAATAGTCGTGAATAGCACGGGTAACAGTGCGGATCTTCTTTTCTGCTCGAGCTATTTCGTCCATATCGTCCGTGATATATGCCACATCAAGCTCGGTTTCAAGCGTCCATGTAAATCTGTAGGCGTCTGTTTCCTTGTCGTATATACGCACCGTCTGATAGTTTGCCGGGTCGTATCTGACATAGACCTCCTCGCCCTGGTACTTCCAGGCATCGGGTGCGGAGTACCACAGCTTTTCGCCTGCCAGTTCGATATATACACCGTTGCGCTTGATTCTCTGATATCTTGTTGTTCTCGCAAGTAATAGTGCAAGGTCTTTTTCAGCCGGCTCACGGTATTCCGTGTGCTTGATAGACTCGTTCCAGACCTCTATGCGTGTCATTCCCTTGTATCTGCGCTCCTTGCCGCCGTAATCCGATACATTGTAGTCACCGTCTATAAGCACCTCAAGTGCCGCTCTGATTTGGTCATCCTCAGGTACAATTCCGTGTTTGAGCTTCCATTTCAGTGACTCCGGACGCTCTAAGATTGTACCGCCGCAGAATGTTTCTATTACTCGGCTGATATGATTCTTCAGAGTGCCGAATGTACGCTCGATAGGCTTTGCCTTCGCATTGCGGACGATTGCATTGTGCATCTTAATATCGAGTAAATCAAGGATAGTCGGCGGTATATCGTCGGCGTTCCAGGATTTTCGTGTGCGGTGGCCTCTGCCGCCGATGTCGTGCGTCAAAAACTCCGAGCCATTATCAAAATATACTGATTTCGGCAGTCCAAAACGTGTTATGGCGTGTCTTAGTGCCAGCAAAGTACTGTGTGAGTCGGGCTGCTCCGTTAAGTTCCAGCCGACCAAAACGCCCGATTTTGCATCCAAAAATGCCGTTAAGTACATTCTGTGGGTCTTCTGACCGTTATCGCAGTAGGTCATAAAATCAAATGTATGGTTATCTGCTATCCATACATCGTTAGCCTGCAGGTCGTCATACATACGCTCTATATACGGTATGTACTTATCGGTCATAGCCTTTTCACCGTATCTCATCAGTGCAATTACTGCCTTAGGGAGTTTTTCAGCTTGCCGCCGAAAACTGCGCTCGGAGGGGATATTGGGTAAATCTTGCGGATAAAACTCCGTCACCCACTCTATCATCAGCTGATAGCAGCGTGATACCGGAAGCCGGCGCTCGTCAAGGAAGAAATACATAAATGCGTCAAGGATATGCTTTGGAATATCGGTGTGACCTTTATTCCATCCACCACGCTTATCTATAAGCCCTTCAATGTCGCCGTTCTTATATGCGGTGTACTTGCGATACAGTATATCGGTGGATATATCTATCTCGGGATGTTCAAGCTGCATCTTGGCTACAAAAAGTAGATCCGTATCGGCTTTTTTGCGATTACTCTTGTTTCTGTACATCTCCCAGATCTTGAGTATCTTGATCCAGTCAGCCGCCTGCTGCCGTTCGTTTTCCGTGTACTCCTCAAATGGCTTTGTAACAGCCTTTGAACGCTGTTTTTCAGCCGTTTTAGTCGGTGCTATTTCAAGCTCTTTGCGCTTGGAGTTATAATACCGCTCACGGATTTTTTCATCCATCTGATCAATGTCAAAAAGATACTCTTTGCGGTTATTTGCCGCATCGGCTTTTTCCGTAAATGGCAATTTACCGGTTTGGGCAAGCCGTCTTACATATTGTTTTGTGCAACCCTTTATGGTTGCAAGCTCTGCAGTGCTTATCATTGCACCCATCTTGATTAACCTCCTTTCCGACCTGCAATTAGATATTGCGGTCGCTCCCGTCAGGGAGTTACACAATATCTATGGTTCACTAAGCAACATGACCTGCCATCATCAGTACAGGGCGGTCATTCCCTGCAGACGGGCTGTTGCCCGTTTCGGCTTAATTGTGATATAATGATTGTGAGAGGGGGTGAAATTATGTCAGAGAAGGATCTGTAGCAAACTTCTTCTGTATCAACGGAATACCATAAATACTTTCTGCAGCCGCTTTGACTTCCTCAAGGCTCTGACCGTGCTTAACGCCTACAAAGATTGACGGCGGTGCAGGCATTTTCTCGTTGATAGGTCGCCAAAGATGTAAACAGTTCGGTAGGTTGTTTACATACTCGTTTTTCGCAGGGTGGTACTGCACTACCGTTTCATCGCTATAGAAGAACATATCTTTCAGCTTGCACATTTCGTCCCATGTCGGCGTATACGAACGCTTAAACGGACTAATGCTGACATGTTCCCATCCGCCGCCGTTGCTCCATACGACAGTTGCGAAGCTTTTGCCGGCTTTGAATAATACTCCGAGCCCTCCGTCTACAGCGACATGCTGTATCATCAGGTTAGACAGCTCTTTTATTTCATTCAGGGTTTTCATTGGTTACTCTCCTTACTTTTTCATTCGTATGGGCTGTAGCAAACTTCAAGCAGTTAACTCTCAGTCTGCATGTATGCTCGTCTTTCCGAGCTGTCATCACGCTACTACCGATTGTTGCACTTCGTTTGTGGTGAGCCAGTCAACATACTGTGCTGGGCTTGATACGCTCAAGCGGGCGGCTCAGGCAAGCGAAATAAACTCGCCCTTGCAGTAATCAAAAGCTCCAACATAGGAATCGTCAACAAAAACATTGCCGACTGTATCGGTATCGGCATCTATATCAAGATTGCCTTTAGGCAGTCCGCCGTGCTTACGGTAGTAGTCCGTAAGGATTCTCTTTTTATCCTTAATGCTCATTTAGATCTCCTTCCGAGTATTTCGTCTGTAGTGACCAAAAACAAATCTGCAAGGCAACAGAGATTAGCGATTGATAATGTTTTATTGCCAAGCTCCCAACCACACACAGCCGCTTTTGATACGCCAATTGCATTTGCAACTTCCGCTTGCGACATACCATGTTGCTCACGTAAACGCTTTATATTATCGTTATAGGTCATTCTTACTCCTTTCGCTTGTTTTCGATTGACACCGCTCGGGCGGTATGTTAAAATAACTATGGGTAAGTGTGCCTTATTCGTTTACCCAAGTAAATTATAATCCCAAAATGTGAACTTGTCAACAAAAATATTCACATTTTGGGAAAATAGATGTTTTAAACAGAAAGGATGAGGACGATTTGTGCATAATTGACAATATTCTGAGCCTTTTATCCAAAAAGAAAGTGAATCAAGTTGATTTATGCAAACATATTGGTGTAAGTACAAGCACTATGACAAACTGGAAGATTCGGAAAACAGATCCACCTGCAAGATATATTATCCCAATTTGTGAATATCTGAGTGTTTCTCCGATGCTTCTGCTTACTGGAGAAGAAGCTAACAGCAATGCTATTTCTTTGGATGAAGAAGAATTATTAACTAACTACAGAGCGGTAAATGACATAAAAAAAGCTCAGATCAGAGAGAGAGCCGCCGTCCTTGCTGAGCTTGAAGCGGCAAAGAAAAAGAATAATGTTCAAACACCATTAAAACAATCATTAAAACGGACTGAAACAGAAGAAAAACAAGAACCGCAATACATATCTCTGCCCTTCCCGGCACTTCCGGCATCGGCAGGAGCCGGCGAGTATCTGCACGAAGATACAACTTCTTATATTAAGGTACCGGCAACAAATCTTACCGGGCGAGCTTCTTTTGCTCTTCGTGTCCACGGAGATTCGATGGAGCCGGCATACTTTGACGGAGATATCGTTCTTGTTGCCGCTGATGCAGATGTTAACATCGGCGATATAGGTATTTTTATAGTTAATGGCGAAGGCTTCATAAAAGAGCGAGGAAAAGATCGCTTGATTTCTCTTAATAATAAGTATAAGGACATTAGGATCGGATCAGATGATACTTGCGTATGCAAGGGAAAGGTTATAGGTTCGCTATGACATCAGAAGAAAGAATCTCCGAAGCTAAAAATCTCAATAATGAAGTTACAACTAAAATGTTGAATCTTGCTAAGGAATATGGAACAGATCTTATTGAAGTGTCTGTTCACGGTAGTCCTTGCGAAGAATGCGCAAAGTATCAAGGAAGAATTTACAGTATATCGGGAAACGATAAGCGTTTTCCTAAGTATCCGGATTGGCTTTTATCCAATGCTTGCCCGTACAATTGCGGACTTATGTCTTATCCCTTTATTGAAGGAATTTCTGAACCTACTTATATTAACGGAGATGTAATCGAAGTAAGCAATCGACCGTTTATAGATGACCGAACACCGGAGCAAATTGCTGTATTTGAAGCTCGCCGGGATAAAATACTTAAAGAGCGTCAATATCGCATAGAATATGAACAGCTTCAGAAGCTTTTGCCGAATGAAGCACCTAAAAAGCTGAGTGCTTACTCACGAATGAAAAACAGCAATTCAAAAGGATATTTGAAGCTCAGAGAAAAAGCAAAAGAATATGGATTAGAAATATGACAATATTAACTTTTTCTTTAGATTTTAGGTTAGACAAAAAGCTCAAGAAACTTGTTTCCTGACTCTCGGTATTTTGTTTCTTGAGTTTCTTGCTAACATTTTAAATAAATGGAAATTATTTAAATCTGCACTAAGGCAGAAGAAAAGCCGTTAAAACGCTTTGTAATGCGCTTTAACGGCTTTTAAAATACAATTAAAACAGTTTGAAACGGTTATTTAAAACGCTTCTCCTTTTCAACAGATATAAAAAAATCGATGCAAAAACGCACCGATTTCTTTGACAACTCACTTTCGAGAATCGTGCCGGATATACCACTTGTGATACGCAACAAACCGCATAACAATCAGCTTTGTGCTGATTTATCCCGCTTAATTTCGGCTTATCCCGTGGTTTCCCACTTTTTGCGTTTTGCGTGGCAGACAACAATAGATATATAAAATAAAGGACGTGACTTTGGCGGTCACGTCCTTGTCTTATATCCGGTTATTCGGCGTCTTTACCTGCCGCCGCAAGTGCTATGGCACATTCGATACGCTTTTTCTGAAGCTCGCAGGACAGCTTGTGAGGCTTCTTTACATCGCCCTCATAGATAAAGCTGTTTGCGTTACAGCCGCCCGAGCAGTAGAATCTTGCCCAGCAGTTACCGCAGTTTTCCTTGCTGTAGATATGTATTCCGGCAAAGTAATCCTTTATCTTCTGATCAATCTTGTCTGAGAAAATGTCGCCCATCTTCCATTCTTCGATACCTACGAACTGGTGGCAGGGGTAAATATCGCCGTCGGGGGTAACGGCAACATATTCGTTGCCGCATCCGCATCCACGCAGACGCTTTACGGCGCAGGGACCCTGATTCAAGTCTATCATAAAGTGGAAGAAGTTGAACTTACGCTTATTAGCGAGCTTCTGCTCCTCCATCAGCTTTTCAAGTCTGTCATATTCGGCGAATATAGTGGGGAGGTCGCTCTCTGTGATAGCGTAGGGCATTTTGGGATCGGTCACAACAGGCTCTACGGAGAGCTGTTCGAAGCCGAGATCGCTTATATGCAGAACATCGTTTGCAAAATCAAGATTGTACTTTGTGAACGTGCCTCTTACATAATAGTCCTTTGTACCTCTGCCGGCTACCAGCTTCTGATATTTCGGAACGATTATGTCATAGCTTCCCTTGCCGTTCGGAGTGGGGCGGATATTATCGTTTACTTCTTTTCTGCCGTCAAGCGATAATACGCAGTTTGACATTTCCTTGTTTATATAATCTATCTTTTCATCGTCAAGGAGCATACCGTTTGTTGTTATAGTGAAACGGAAGTTCTTGCCGTGCTGTTTTTCTATGCTTCTTGCGTACTTTACGGTTTCGACTACGGTATCCCAAGCCATAAGAGGCTCGCCGCCGAAGAAGTCGACCTCAAGGTTTTCTCTGTTGGCGCTGTGCTTTATAAGGAAGTCCATAGCTTTTTTACCTGTTTCGGGCTTCATCAGCATTCTGTCGCCGCCGAAGTCGCCTGTCTGGGCAAAGCAGTATTTGCATCTTAAGTTACAGTCGTGCGAAACGTGCAGGCACATAGCCTTGATAGGAGCCTTCATAGCCATTGCGGCGTACTGCTCGTAATCGTCCTCGGTGAAGAGCATCTTTGCGTCATAAAGCTCTTTAAGCTCTGCGTAGCACTCCTTTACATCGTCCTTGTCGAAGCCGTCCATCTTAGCGATTATCTCATCGGGACATACATCGGCAAAGGGGGGAGCGACATAGTCGAGGAGCTTATATGTCAGCTCGTCCACAACGTGAACGCCGCCGCTACATACGTCAAGTACAATGTACTGACCGTTCTGCACATACTTATGTATCATTTCTTTCATTGGTCAAATCCTTTTCTGAGTTATATAAGGCGGTTTTCCGCCGAAATATTCAAACAAGCCAAAAGCTCCCGTATTTTTAGGGAGCTTTGCCTGCTCTGCGTTGACCCGTTTTACGAAAAATTGTTGCCTTATCTGCATGAAAAAAAGCAGGGGCAAAGGGGGCGGCAGCCCCCGATATTTTCTCCCCTCCCTTAAGGGAGGGGCAGGGGGAGGGCTGACCCTTGCCGTAAAACAGAACAGAACAAGCCAAAAGCTCCCGTATTTGTTCGGGAGCTTTCAAAGCTTTTCTCTTACCCGTGGCTTACTTGTTTAAAGCCTCGCACTTCTGGTTAGCTACTGTGCAGCTTGTCTTGCAAGCAGACTGGCATGATGTCTGGCATCTGCCGCAACCGCCCTTAGCAGCTGTTTCCTTGAGGTTAGCCTTGTTAACAGTCTTAATGTGCTTCATAAAAACACCTCCGTTTATGTTATCATTCTAATTGTATCATAAAGATACGGAAATTTCAATAGTTATTTTGAAAAATTACATCCAACCGCAGTCGTCATATTCGCTCCACTTGTCCTCAAGCTGTTGCTGTTGTGACGCAAACTTCATAACGATATAGGCAACGCACGCTACAACAGCTATGAGAGCGCCTATAACGGGAATGACATAATTCTTTTTCTTTTTTTCTTCCATAGTATTTTTCCTTTCGGTATTATTAAAGCCTGACGGCAGATTTACATATTAAGATATTCCTTATAGATCTCCGACTTTGAGAACGGGGTTTTTCCTGCAACCTGTTTGCAGGCATCGGACGGCTTTATTCCATCGCCGACCAGCTCTTTTGCCATAAGTGCGGCATCGGAAAGCGTAATATCCTCGTTTTCCTTTACCTTTGGTTTTCCCTCGACCACAAGCACATATTCGCCTCTCGGCGTAAGCTCCTTGTAGCGTTCTATCATTTCTGATATAGTACCCTTGATAACTTCCTCGTGTATCTTGGTAAGCTCTCTGCAAAGGGCTATCTGTCGGTTTCCGAGAACTCTGTACAGATCGTCGAGCGTGTTTTTCAGCTTATGGGGCGCTTCATAGAATATAAGCGTTCTTGAAAAGTCCTTGATTTCGTCAAGGTGTTCGTCACGCTGTTTTTTGGTAACGCTTAAAAATCCCTCGAAGCTGAAGCGTGAGGTGTCAAGTCCGCTCATACAAAGTGCCGTTATTGCGGCGCTGGGGCCGGGTACGCTTTCTATTTCAACGCCGTGCTCGTGGCACTCTCTGACAAGCTCTTCGCCGGGGTCGGATATGCAGGGCATACCTGCGTCGGTCACTATGGCGCAGGTTTCGCCGTCAAGCAGACGGGCGGTTATATCCTCGCCACGCTTGTTACCGCTGAACTTGTGGTAGCTCACCATAGGCTTGCTTATAGAGAAGTGGGTAAGGAGTTTCTGAGTTACTCTTGTATCCTCTGCGGCGATAAAATCGACCTTGCCGAGCGTTTCGACCGCTCTGGGTGACAGGTCCGACAGATTTCCTATCGGAGTGCCGACTATATATAATTTTCCTGCCATATTTCTGTGTCAGCCTTTCTTCATTTTTGTGCCGTAGTAGATCCTGTTCATTTCATCGCTGTAGCCGTTGTCACCGTAAACCTCAAAATCGGGGAGAAGCTCCATTCCTGGTTTTCCGCCCTTTTTTCCGCTTATAAGCACGAGCCACGGTTTACCGCCTGTGCGGTTCACTACATTCTGCATAACCTTCGGCTCTATCCCGTGCGAACGCATAGAGCAGATGACATCGGCAAGGCGAAGCGGTATCTGGCAGAGCTTGAGGCTGCCGCCGAACTTCAACAGCGATGAGGCTGTTTTCATGACATCGTCGATATTGCACAGTATCTCGTGTCTTGCCGCCGCCTGTACATCGGAAAGGCGTTCCTCGCCCGAGCCTTTTTTCCAGTAGGGCGGATTTACCGTCACTATGTCGAAGTATTCACGTGGTATGCCCTGCGCGTCTTTAAGGTCGCAAAGCACCGGCTTTATTCTGTCCGAAAGGTTATTTTCGGCAACGCTTTTATCAAAAAGCTCTACCGCTTCAGGCATTATCTCGATGCCGTATATCTCTTTCGGGGGCTTTTTGGATATGTTTCTGCACATTATCAGCGGAACTATACCGCAACCTGTACACAGGTCGCACACCTTATGGTGAGGTGCGGGGTCGGCAAAATCCGCAAGGAGAAATGCGTCAGTGCCGAAACGGTGATCTTCGGAAACATATATCTTTGTGCCGGAAAGGTCGAAGCTCTCGTATTTTTCTGCCATATCAGCCTACCAGTATATTTCCCTCGGGGAGAATCCTGTTCTTGTCCGAGTTGTGATTTTTTCTTATTATAAGAGAGGTCATAAGCGTTACGGGACCGATCCTTCCTGCAAGCATGGTGAATACCATTATCAGCTTTGCGGGGACATTCATCTCTGCGGACGCACCTACAGAGAAGCCTGTAGTAGAGAATGCGGAAACTACCTCGAATATTGTTTTCTGAAGCGACATACCCTCACAGCACATAAGTATGCCTGTGAATGAAACGGCTATAAGAGCCAGCGACAGAACAATAACGGTGAATGTTTTATATATGGCGTCACGCTTTATCCTGTGACCCATAAGATAGGTATCCTCTCTGCCCTTCAGCACGGAAATTACCGTACAAACGACAAGTGCGACGGTCGTTATCTTGATACCGCCTGCTGTGGATGCAGGAGCGGCACCGATGAACATAAGGATTGTGATAATTATTTTTGTAAAGGGCATAAGATCGTTCATATCAAAGCAGGGGAAGCCTGCGGTACGGGAGCTTGCACTTAAGAATATAGATGTGAGAATTTTTTCACCTACGGGCATCTGTCCGAGCGTGTCCTGATTTCCGAATTCTACTATAAATATTATAGTGGCGCCGACAAGCAGCATAACTGCGGCCATTATAAGAACCAGCTTTGTATGCAGGAGAAGCCTTTTTGCCTTGCTGTAATGCCTTATATTGCGCCATACGATAAAGCCCAGACCTCCGGTCGTTATAAGCACAATGAGAGTTATCATAACTAAAGGGTTATTTGTATATTCGCTGAGTCCCACTGCTCCGGGTGTTGCTGTGAGCAGGTCAAAGCCTGCGTTGCAGAAAGCGGAAACTGACAGGAATATCGCTTCGAAAATTCCGAGTGCGCCGAAGTCGGGAACAAAGACAAACGAAAGTATGACAGCGCCGACAAATTCGATGGCAAACGAGTAAAGGACAATTTCATAGAAAAGTCTTTTCGGTGTGGTTTCGAGGGCGTTGTCGGTAAGGTCGCTTGCGGCGATCTTTACGGTCGACCAGCCCAGCTTTTTGCCGAGTATAAGGTTGATGAACGTTACCAAGGTCAGAAAGCCGAGACCGCCGACCTGTATAAGAGCGAGTATGACACCCTGACCGAAGCCGTTGAAATAATTGAAGGTATCCAAAACAGTTATTCCGGTAACGCAGGTTGCGCTTGTGGCGGTGAACAGGCAGTCTATGAAGCTGCTGAACTGACCGCTTTTTGAAGATATGGGCAGGAAAAGAAGTGTTGCACCTGTCAGTATTATGATGGAAAAGCCCAGTACGAGCATCCTTGACGGTTGCATTTGTCGGGTTTTCTTTTTGAGTTTAGGCATTTTTGATTATATCTCTCCTTAGCATTTGCAAAGATGTTATTTACTCTCGGAAATGGTATTGTTTCCGGGCTTTTCGGGCGGTTCGCCGTTATCGTGGCGGATTGCATTATTTCCTATCGCATAGACGTTTATATCGTTGATGCGTCCGATAAGCACGCAGGCACCGCTGACCTTTACGGAGTCTGAGCTTACAACGTAGCAATCTGTCGGCAACGTTCCGCCCTCTTTAATATATTTTACCGTAGACGACTGGTTGTAATACTGGATACTCATAGCTGTCATACGGTCATTGTCGTAAACTATTATGGTTTTGTTTTCTGTGCCGCCGGAATATTCAGCGATACAGCGGTTTATTTCAAGCGTGTCGGAAACATTTTCACGGCTTTCTTCCGCATAGCCGAAAAGACCGCTTGAGGCGGACGATACGCAGGCATAGCAGATAACGCCAGTGAATATAAAGGCGGTTATTACGGAAGCGTGGTTTTTTGTACAGCACACAACGGGTACTGCCGCCGCAAACACGGTGAAAAGAAGGCATATCGGGTAAAGCATATCAGAGCTTGTAAGTCCGGCTGACGAGTCGCATCCGATAAGCATAGAGGCGATGCCCGGCGTCATTACGTTGCTGAGTATCTGTCCGCCCGACTGAGTGCAGTTATACATCAGCAGTGCGGCGGTTGCGGCAAGACCGTTCCCGGTCACAGAGATAAGAAGCCTTGTATAGCTTATGCCGTACACGAAAATATAGCAGAAGAACAGGAGGATAAAGGGAAGCGTTACGGCAAAGACCGACGCTGCGCCGAATACCGTATCCTGTGCCGAAATGTCACAATCGGCTTTCAAGAAAGCGTCAAGGGGAACGGCGAATATAAGCATAAGCGTACACAGCACGCCCATTGACACGAATCTGTCGTCATAATACTGCTCTTCCTTGCGTCTTTTACAGCGGATGAAGCTGACAAGTGCGATTACGGCAAAGGTGACACCTGCGCCGCCAAGTCCCCACGAGGATATTATGAAGTAATATAAACGACCGCCTATAAGAGTAAGCAGAGCCGCACTGTTTTCGGATAAAGCCTGCAAAGAGCCTGCGACCGACTGCAATATACCTCCGGAATAAGCGTAAAGGTCTTTTGTGAGCCACGTCAGAATAATATCAGCGGCAAAAAGAAGTATAAATGTTATTGCGTATGTGCTGAAATATATGCTTTTTCTGACTCCTGCGAGTTTTGCATAAAGACAGTAAAGGCATACGGCGAGGAACACACCAGCGCACGACGGCGACAGGAAATAAGCACAGGCGGTAAGAATGCCTGCGGTGACCGAAGCAAAGAAGGCACCTGCTTTTTTCCCGTTTTCCTTTTCGCCTCTGAATATTATAAGCAATAAAAGCCAGACAAAAACTGCGGAAAGCGGTTCTGAAAGCAGGTAGTGGGAATAGATAAGCACTGACGGGAATATTCCGCACAGTGCAGTTACGAGAAGCCTCTGCCACAGCTTTGTGACACCGAGCTTTTCTGTCAGACGGAAAGCGGAAAGAGGGATAAGCGCATAAGCGGCTGAATTTATCAGCATAAACAGCTTATACTGGAACACGGGGTCGGGGCAGAGCATAGTCGGAAGATAGGGTATTCCACGCAGGAAGCCGCTTATGCTTCCCACGGGCGACATTACACCTGTCCAATCTCTGCCGAGAAATGCGGCGGCCGCCGCCGCTCCCGTAAATTCTTCCTCAAGAGATGCGGTCTGCATAAACATACCGAGTGCAGAGCCTGATATAAAAAACACAAGGAAAACAAGGAGCGACATTCCTTTTTCGCCCTTTTTTCCGTAAAATGTTTTAAGTCTGCTCAAAATGCCGTCCTCCCTTCGTTAGTGTCGTTTATCTGCAAAAATATCAGTTTACCAGTTCCTTAAGAACAGAGATGCCGATGCCGAGCGTATTGTTGATAAGCTGGAAAACGAGCATCATAGCTATGGCGGTGCAGAAGGAGAATGCTATCGCATAGAATATTCCGGGTTTTCCTGCCGCTTCGATCCTTGCAAGTATGCGTTCACGGCTTTCATCGGGGTATTGCTGTTTTATCGTCTTTATTTTTCTGACCGCAGTTTTCAGATAGAAGTAGTTGAAGAACATAAGCGCAAAGATATTCAGCGCAAGGGATACCATAGCGGTAACGACATACGCAACGGCAAGGTCGCTTGAGGACAAGCCGAGATTATCGGCAAAATAGTTGAGAAGAATCCTTGTTTCCGTACTCAGAAAAAGCAATATCATCATAATAACGCCGAACAGATTCATCCTGCGGTAAAAGCAGTGTATAGGGAAGAACAGGAATGACGCAAAGTTCAGCTTGAGCAATTTGTTGTTTTTTCTGATGTCCTTGAATACAGGAAGATAGTAATATCCGTTCTTTCCGACAAATTTCAGAAGCTCCTGAGCGGTCACACCGTCAATCTCTTCAAAGTCCTTCTGCTGTTCAAGCAGTTTTCTGTCCATTATCTCACGGTATTCGTCATAGCTTTCAACGTGGAATATTTCAAAGCCGTCCTCGCTTGTTTCGGGCTTGTTTATCCGTGCGGATTCGACGTTTTCGAGATGTTCACGCAGTTCTGCGCTGTCGCCCTTCCACTCGTAGTTGCCGTGCTCGGCGGAGTGTATGCAGGTGCCTACCCTGTTCCAGCATTCACGGTGATACGGAGCGCCGCATTCGGGGCAGACTACAATGTCTTCATCATCAAAGAATTTCATGCCGCAGGCGGCACATTTTTCGTTTTTAAACTGTTCGTGCATTTTATATCCTTAATCTGATTTTGTTCAGTGACTATATTTAATATATTATAACACGGTTTAAACACGCCGTCAAGTTAAAACGACGTGTTTAAACCGTGTTAAAACGTTCTCAGACACAGTGCGACAGCACACCGCATAATTATGCGGGTAAAATCGCATTTCAGCGATTTTAGTCTGAGGTTGTTATAACTACCTCTAATTCACGCCGTCAAGGTGTGCCTAACCGTGTTAAAACGTTCTCAGACACAGTGCGCCGGCACACCGCATAATTATGCGGGTAAAATCGGCACATTGTCAAGGTGTAAAAACCGCTTGTATAAGCAGGCGTGACGGTGTATAATAACAGCAGCGAACAGCTTAAGGAGCGTGGATATGAGAAAAAGGATATTATGGATACAAACGGGCGGAACATTTTCGTGCGCAGGCACAAAAAGCGGACTTGCTCCGCAGTCCAGCGAAGAGCAGGCAGAAAAAATACTGGCGCTTATGCCGCAGGTTTGCGAAAAATATGATATTGTGCCGATGACGCTGATGAACATAGACAGCAGTGATATGACAATATCCGACCAGAAGCGCATTGCAGATACGGTCAATGATAATATCGGGAAATATGACGGGATAGTTATAACGCACGGAACGGACACTATGGCATATACCGCCGCCGCTTTATCGGTCATGACGGAAAATCCGCCCGTGCCGGTCGTGCTTACCGGCTCGCAGCGTCCGTTCTTTGACAGCGGCAGTGACGCACCGGCGAACTTTGAGGATGCTCTGGCTGTGGCAGGAAGCGGTACGGTGTGCCGTGTCTGCGTTGTTTTCGGCGGAAAAATTATGGACGGAAGAGATTGCACCAAAATTGATACCGTATCGGATAACGCTTTTACCTGTGTGAAGGGGGATATTGGCACTGTAAAAAGCGGCAGGGTGAAAATCACCTGCAATGAGCCTTGCGTCGGTAAATACAGGTATGACTGCTCTTTATGCAAGGCGGACGGTAAAGTCGCCGTTCTCGATATGCATCCGTCATTCAACCCGGATATGATAAAAATGCTGTATGAGGGCGGTATCAGGGGTTTTGTCATACGCTGTTACGGGGCGGGCGGAATACCCGAAAGAGTGAGGGCGGCGCTCGGCAGAGTAATAGCCGTGGGAGCAAAAGCGATTGCGGTTACTCAGTGCCTTTACGGAGGGGCTGATCTTGATATTTACGCTGTGGGCACAGACGCAAGAAAGGCGGGTATATCGGACGGAGGGTATATGACGACCGAGTATGCCGTGGCGTGGATGATGAGGGAGGTGGGGAGAGATTGATGTTATTACAACCTCATATTGCTGTGCTTTCGCCATTCAACAAAAGAGATTTATATTAAAATGTTTTTAGACACTGTGTAGCAGTAATGACAACATATTGTTTTTGTAGACTTTTTGTGCTATAATGGTAAACAGCACAGGGACTATTTTTAGGACTTACAACTATAACAGGCTGTGGAAACTGTTGATAGATAAAGGTATTAGAAAAACGCAAATGCGTTTGCAGGCAGGTATTAGCACAAACATACTTACTAAAACAGGAAAGGGCGAACCTGTTGCAAAGGAAAGCCTTGTAAAGATTGCAACCGCCTTGAATTGCGGACTTAACGATATAGTGGAAATAACGCAAGAATGTGAGGTGACAAAATGACAGCAAAGATCATCGTGAAATGTATCATTTACAACAGGGCGCTAAATAGATTTCTCTTAGTTCAGAGATGCGAAAATGACCACACGGGTGCAAACACCTGGGAGAACGCAGGCGGCAACATTGAGGACGGCGAAACGCCCGAAGATGCTGTGTTCAGAGAGGTCAAAGAGGAAACAGGCATCACGGATATTGAGATAAAAAAGATCGCTTATGTCAGCATTTTAGAGGGAGAATTGCTCAATCTGCTGATAGTTTATCTCTGCGAAACTGCGACCAAGAATGTTACGGTCAGCTTTGAACATCAGGCTTATGTATGGGCAGATGAGGCACAATGCAGGGAGCTTCTCCCGAAGGCAATCATCCGTGATTTTGAAAAGAATCATGTGTTTGATTTTTTACAGAAGACATAAGGCGATCCCTCGGAAACGCTGCAAACGTTTTTGATATACATAGCAGCATCGTTATCCATGCAGAACACCTCATATCAATCTTAGTTACTTGTATTATATCACATTCTTTTAACAATTGCTATAAGAAATATATTTGTGTAATCGTCACCCGACTGAAACTTCCGCAAGAAACAACGGCATCGCTTGCATTTGAAAGAAACAACGTTTGAAAAAAATGTATATTTCGGCTGTTCTGACGGGATTTTTTGAAATCCTGCATTTTTCGCTTGCAAAATCGAAGGAAATGTAGTACAATTAACATATGTAAACATTCACAAAATTTGGCGGAATGCCGGAAGGATACTAAAATGCAGGAAGATCTACTTGTTCAGATTGAAAATAAAATGAGCACATTCTCGAAAAGTCAGAAGCTCATAGCAAACTATATTATAAACAGCTATGAAAAGGCGGCTTATATGACCGCTCTGAAGCTCGGAAACGCAGTAAACGTCAGTGAATCCACGGTTGTGCGCTTTGCCATAGAAATGGGCTTTGAGGGCTATCCGGAGCTTCAGAAGAGCTTACAGTCGCTGATAAAGAACCGTCTTACAGCGGTACAGCGTATCAATATCACAAACGACCGTATCGGTGACGACGGAGTGCTTAAGAACACGCTCACGCAGGATATGGACCGTATCCGCAGAACGCTTGAGGAAATCGACCCGAAGGCTTTTGACAGGGCTATAGAGAAGATATGCTCGGCAAGAAGAATATATATACTCGGCGCTATGAGCAGCAGTATTCTCGCAAGATTTCTTGATTATAACTTCCAGCTTATATTCGACAATGTGCATTTTGTACAGGCTATCAATACAAGCGGTATCTATCAGCAGATCATACATATGAACAGCGAGGACGCATTTATAGCAATATCTTTCCCCAGATATTCGCAGAGTACGATAAAGGCTACGGCATACGCAAAGAAATGTAACGCAAATGTTGTGGCTATAACCGACAGCGTGACATCGCCGCTCGCCGCTTATGCGAACGAACTGCTTATAGCAAGGAGCGATATGGCAAGCTTTGCGGATTCGCTCGTTGCTCCGCTCAGCCTGCTCAATGCGATAATCGTTGCGGTGAGCGCAAGAAACAAGGACAACATCGAGCAGACCTTCGGCAAGCTGGAAAAGCTGTGGGAAGAAAATCAGGTATATAAAAAGGACGTATAATGAACTACGACTTAGCAATAATCGGCGGAGGTGCGGCAGGTATGGCTGCCGCCGTTTTTGCCGCTGAGAACGGTGTACGCACTGTTGTGATCGAGCATAACAGACAGCTCGGAAAAAAGCTCGCCATAACGGGCAAGGGCAGGTGCAACGTCACAAACAACAGCGACAACGATAATATAATGAAGAACATACCCACAGGAAGCCGTTTTCTATACAGCGCTCTTGCGGGTTTTTCGGCGTATGATACAATGAATTTCTTCGAGGGGCTTGGAGTGCCTCTTAAAACGGAAAGGGGAAACCGTGTTTTCCCTGTTTCAGACAGTGCAAAGGATATAGTTGAGGCACTGAAAAAACGCATGGGTACGCTTGGCGTCAAGGTTATCACAGCGCACGCAAAAGGCGTTATAACCGAGGACGGCAGGGTAAAAGGAGTAAGGCTCGGTGAGAGCGAGGTTTATGCAAACAGCGTCATAATAGCGACCGGCGGAGCGTCCTACAGCGGTACAGGCTCGGACGGCAGCGGATATGAGATAGCACGGGCGCTCGGTCATACGATAGTAGAACCAAAGCCTATGCTTGTGCCGATATGCGTAAAGGAAAGCTGCTGCTGTGATATGTCGGGGCTTAGCCTTAAAAATGTAACGCTGTCGCTTATTGATACGGCAAAGAACAAGCCTGTGTACAGGGAGCAGGGAGAAATGCTGTTCACGCACTTCGGGGTCAGCGGTCCGCTGGTGCTTTCCGCATCGGCTTATGTCAAGAAAAGCACTTACAGGCTTGAGATAGATCTGAAGCCTGCGCTTGACGATAAAAAGCTGGATGCAAGACTGCTCCGTGACTTCAGCGAACAGCATACAAAGCAGATTTCTACCGTTATGAGAGGGCTGTTGCCGCAGGCTATGGTAGAGCCTGTGCTTGACAAGGCAGGAGTTGCGGTCGATACAAGGATAAGTGAGATCACAAAGGTGCAAAGAGCGGCAATTGTAAATGCGCTGAAGCATTTTGATCTTACGGTGACGGGACTAAGACCGATAGAAGAAGCGATAATCACAGACGGAGGAGTATCGCTCAAGGAAATAGACCCGAAAACGATGGGCTCGAAGCTGATTGACGGGTTATATTTTGCAGGGGAGATAATCGACTGTGCGGCTTATACGGGCGGATATAATTTACAGATAGCGTTCTCAACGGCGCATAGTGCGGCTGCGGCGGTGGCGGCGGGTCGCCGCTGACAATTCCGCCTTTGATGCTGTTGCAGTACAGCTGAGAATAGCGAAACGGCGGGGTCGAACAAAGCAATAGTCAATATAAAGCGGTCACGGTGATATGCTGTGACCGCTTTTTGCGGCAATGTGCCGCTCCAAACTCCGCCTGTGGCTGAAAGCCACTGTAAATTCCGCCTATTAAAATAATTGTGCTGACGGAGTGCAATCCCTCCGTTTTGACGGCAGATAAGTTTGGCAAATTAAAAAAGGCAGGGGTATCGCAAGCAAAACGCAACAAAGCAACAGTTTGTGCCTTGCCGGCAATCCACCTCCCCTTTTTCGAGGGGAGGCAAGTTGTGATAGTGCGGGGTGAGTGATAGTACGAGGGCGGTGGAAGCTGTGATGTTATTAGAGTGATAAATACGCAGTTGCGTAATGTTGCCGCCGGTAACGGAGGTTGCTCATATCGCTGACAATCGGAACGGCGAATTTGAGGCGGCACATTGCCGCTCGCCGTGCTTGACAACGGTGGGAAAAGGTGATATACTAAACCTATATCAAACCGTTGACCGAGAGTAGTAATATCGGCAGAGATACTACAGAGAGCCGCATTAGCTGAAAAGCGGTGTATTTATCCGATACGAATGGACTTGCGAGGGCAGACCGAAAGCGATTGAGCGAGTAGTTTCTGACGGAAGGCTCTGACCGTTACACAGAGAGCGCATTTTTATGTGCGTAACAATAAGGTGGCTTGCAGATACGGCTTCTGTTCCTTATTCGGAACGGGAGCTTTTTTATTAAGCCGTATAAAAAATGAGGTAAATATTATGAGCAAGATTATTTTAACAGGTGACAGACCCACAGGCAGACTTCACATAGGACACTATGTAGGCTCGCTCAGACGCAGAGTGCAGTTGCAGAATACGGGCGATTTTGACGAAATATACATCATGATCGCAGACGCACAGGCGCTGACCGATAACTTCGACAATCCCGAAAAGGTACGCAGTAACATAGGAGAGGTAGCGCTTGACTATATGGCGGCAGGACTTGACCCCGAAAAGTCAACGATATTCATTCAGTCGATGATACCTGAGCTTACCGAGCTTACATTCTACTATATGAACCTTGTTACAGTATCAAGATTACAGCGTAACCCTACCGTAAAAGCGGAAATTACGATGAGAAACTTTGAAGCAAGCATACCTGCAGGCTTCTTATGCTATCCGATAAGCCAGACCGCTGATATTACAGCCTTCAAGGCTACGACAGTACCGGTAGGCGAGGATCAGCTGCCTATGCTCGAACAGGCGAAGGAGATAGTCCACAAGTTCAACTCCATCTATGAGCCTGTGCTTGTCGAGCCGGAAATATTACTTCCCGAAAACGAGGCTTGTATGCGTCTGCCCGGCACTGACGGCAAGGCAAAGATGAGCAAGTCGCTGGGCAACTGCATTTACCTTGCGGATAGCCCCGCAGACATCAAGACAAAGATAATGAGTATGTTTACAGATCCGCTTCATATTCAGGTATCAGACCCCGGTCATATCGAGGGCAACACGGTATTCACCTACCTTGACGCATTCTGCACAGACGAGCATTTTGAACGTTATCTGCCCGATTATAAGAATCTTAACGAACTGAAAGAGCATTATAAGCGTGGCGGTCTTGGCGATATGAAGATAAAGAAGTTCCTTAACAATGTAATGCAGGAGGAGCTTGAGCCGATAAGACTGCGCCGTGAGGAGCTTGCAAAGAATATGGACTACGTTTACGATGTGCTGAAGAAGGGTACCGAAAAGGCACGTCAGTGTGCAGCTCAGACTATGAGCGAGGTTAAGAAGGCTATGAAGATCGATTATTTCGGTTAAGGCGTGAATAAATGAATATAATAACAGCCGTATTTGTTTTATGAGCAAATACGGCTGTTTATTAATCTGTGATCTTACCGTCTGAAATGCGGATGATGCGGTCGCATTTTTCGGCAAGCTGATTATCGTGTGTTACTATGACTATTGTGCGGTTGTCGTTGCGGTTGAGGTCGATGAGAAGCGAAAGAACATCGTTTCCTGTCGAAACGTCAAGGTTGCCTGTAGGCTCATCGCAAAGAAGAACCGAGGGGTCATTGACAAGCGCTCTTGCGATAGCCACACGCTGCTGCTGACCGCCCGAAAGCTGTGCAGGGTATCTGCCGAGCAATTTTTCGACACCCAGCTTTTTTACGGTATCCGATATATCGGTTTTGCCCTTTTTGGCGAGCTTTGACGGAAGAAGTATGTTTTCTTTTGCGGTAAGCTCCGGTATCAGATCGTAAAACTGGAACACAAAGCCGATCTTGTTCAATCTGAAATCCGCCAGTGCCGTATCTGCGAGTTTTGTTATGTCGGTATCGTCATAGCAAACGCTTCCGCCTGTTGCCTTGTCCAGTCCTCCGAGTATGTTCAGCAGAGTGGTTTTTCCGCTTCCGCTCTTGCCTGTTATTGCTACAAGCTCTCCGTCATTTATGCGTATATCGAGGTTATTTACAGCGGTCACGGCGTTTTCGCCTTTGCCGTATATACGGGTAAGTCCGGTTGTTGTAATCATTGCCTTTTCCTTTCCTCGTTCAGTTGAACAGAAATTTCAGATGTGAATTTTTTTGTTGAAAGCAGAGTGAGTATAACGGTTATTATCGAGATGGCGATAAAAATTATAACAAGCGGTTTTATAAGGGGAACCATCCAGAATTCATCATTCAGAAAACAGTTGTTTATAATATCCGAAGCCGCCGATTCGTCAAAATCGGCTATACCGCTTTCAAGCTGTTCTTTCATAATATCGACCTTGTCATACATCCTGCTTGTAAAGAGCTGTACTCCGTAAGCGGCAAGACCTGCAAAGGCGGTCGCTATGACCGGTATTCTGAGGTTTGAGATAAACAGCTTTCGCCGTATCCGTGAAAGCGGTGTTCCTAAGGCACGAAGCACGGATATTTCATAAGACTTCATTCTTATTTTAAGTCCGATACAGCTGAAATAGGCCGCAAAACCGAGAAGCGACATTATAAGAACGGTGGCGAGAGTACCCGACATTCTGTTGACTTTGTCTATGGCTTCCTGCCTTTTCATCTCGCCTAAATTGGTACGGGTCATACCTGCCGCCGGCTGAACAAGACCGCCGTCAATATCGGTCGATGAATAGACGCTGTTGTATACCGCTCCTGAGAAGCCCGAAGAAGCCGCACCTGCGGCAGTGGTCAGCAGGAAACATCCGCTGTTTTCTTTTTCCTGAAAGCCGAAATCTAAAAGGCAACGAAGCGTTTTATCCGACAAATTGTTCAGCGTTAGCGTAGCGCCGACAGTGAAGGTATGGTCTGCTACCTTGCCTATGCCGTAATTACTGTCGTTTGCGGTAACGCCCATAATCCGAATGCTGTCACCGACCTTATAGGTGTTACGGCCGTTTTCCTGCACCATAATGACCTTTTCTCCGCTGTTCAGTGCGGAAATGTCGGGCAGACCGCCGGAAATATATGAGGAAAGCGCATTCAGCGTCTTTTCATCGGCAAGTCTTATCGGAATATTATAGCAGAATTTGCCGCCGATACCGTCTGAGCCGAAAAAGCTCTTATATTCTTTGTCGGAAAGCTCTGAAACAGAGGCTATCGTGTCATCATCTGTCTGAAGTATCGTTTCGGAGCTGTTTTTATAGGCGGAGGTTTCACTGTCGCACACGGCGAAGGTGTTTTCGATATATCCGAAAGACAGGGCATCGGTGAATTTTTCCGTGTCGTTGTCAGACAGACCGTAGGTGTAGCCGTAATTTGCTATTTTAAGGTTGTGTGCTTCATCCTGTCCGAGAGAGGTCGCCGTTATCGGAGGGCAGGATAAATAATCGGCTATGCCGTCCTCCTCCATATCGAGTGAATCAAGCGAACCGATAGTATAGGTCGGCGGAAAGTCAAACAAAAGCCAGTTCATTACTACCTTTCCGTCACGGGTGTATCGCATATAGCCGAGAACGGTACCAAATACAATCAGCGACAGCGCAACGGTCTGTATAAGCGTTATGCCCTTACTGCCGAGCGAACGTGAAAGCATGCCTTCCGCCGAATCTGAACAGTGGAGTAATCTTTTTTTCTTTTGCTTTTTTGACGAAAGAGTGATCGGTATAAACACAAGGTATCCGAGTGTGATGGTTATTGCAGAGAATATAACGGCGATAATAAGGGGGTCGGCGGTCGCACCGAGAACGATAGGGTCGGTCGTAAAGGCGCTGTATCCGCTCATACCCATAATTCCTGTACGCACGGAGTAGGAAACGGAATAGAACAGTATGCCGAGGGCTATTCCGAACACGGTCTGAGCGATAAAAAGCATAACCGCTTCGGTTGCGTACATAATAGCGCTTTTGCATTTTGAAAAGCCTATATTGTGCAAAAGACGGTCGGTGTTTTCTCTTTCCCTGAAAACTATATTAAGCACGCAGATAAAAGACAATACGGCAATCAACGCACAAATGGACGACATAATAATAAGCCAGAGCGTATTTCTGTTGATAAGATGCTGTTCATCCGTGATATTTTCTTCGTGGTTGTTTGCGTAGAAATGTAAATATGCGTCATCGCCGTTTTGCGATGAATATTTTTCTTCAATCAAGGTAACAAACTCACGGTCGGAAATTCCGAAAATGCTGAGTTCGCCGCTTTCCTTATTTTTGACTGTAATGCCGCCGCCTCCGTACAGGTCGATAGTGTAGCCTGTTGTCGCAGTGTCTGACGGTCTTCCTACATATATAAGAGGAAGGGGATCGGGAGGTATCTCATCGTCATCGGTATATTCGGCTTTTTCGCACAGCGGTCTTTCAGAGTACGCCTTGTCGATAATGCCCGTAAGAATATACTGCTTGCCGTTTATTGTTATGCTGTCGCCGTTTTTTCCGAGATAACCGACACTTTCAAGAAGCGACTGCTCGACAGCGGCTTCATTTTCAAAAACAGGCATCGAACCGTTTTTCATAGGAATGTGAAGTAAATTGCAAGCCTTATCCGTATAGTCGTAGTTATATTCCTTGCCGTAGAAATCGGCTTTTCCCGATACGGTCACGGTCTGGTGTGTGAAGGTCAGGTCGGAAGGGATCAGCTCGTTTTTTATATCATCGGGAATGTCGCTCAAAATAAGATCGTATTTTCCGAAGGCGTCATATCCCGTTTCGACCTCACGGTTTATCTCTTCACGAATGAAAAGAAAAACCGAGGTGATTATTGCGGTGAGCAGTAATCCGGAAAACAGCAGTGACAGAGCGGTACGCAAATGTTTTCTCCAGTATTTGCAGAGAATATAAAAATAACAGGACATCTTTTTACCTCGACGTAAGAATATAATTGAAAGAAATTTGTGCTTTTGAACTGATAATCGGACAGCGGAATAAAATGTGATAATAACACACAAATAATACGCATTGAATATTATTTAAATTATACCATAGCAAAAAAAGATGTCAATCGCAAATTTATATCATTTATCACTCTATATGATATTTTGTAGATTATTCATAAAAATCGTTTTGCAGAATCGGCAAAAATAACAAAACCTGTTTTGTCGCATCAGAATTTATCTGCAAAGTATGCGATAACCGACATTTCTTTACCTGTTCCTTTGTCAATGCCCTTGACCGTTATGCCCGACAGGTTCATAAGCTCGCCTACACGCACTTCCGACAGGTCACAGCGCATTACATCCCTGCCAAGACACACAAGGACAAAGTCGCCGTCCATTATATTAACTGCGCCGTTTTCACCGAGCCGTACTTCCTTATAGGTTTCGGGGTCACGCATTGTGACGTATTTCAGCGGTCTTTTGTCGAGCCGTGTCATATCCTTTACGGACATTGTATCCTTAGGACGTTTGCTTTTACCGAACATAGTTATCACCCTATCAGAATTTTTTCTTTCAGTATAGCGTTAAAAGCACGCTTTGTCAACTTACACAAAATAATTTATAGAAAGAAATACCAATATTATTTAAATTAACACCGAATTTTTTAAAAAAGTTACAATATTATTACAAATCGGTTAAAAGCGTTGACATCCGGCGGTTTTTAAGTTATTATATAGTAGCTGAATTATAGAATTACCGCTGTAAACGGCGGTTATATACATAAAACTTTGCGAGGGTAACCCTCTTTTGAAAGGAATGTCTGAATGACAGAGATAAACAGACTGTGTTTAGGTTGTATGAACGAGAAAGAGAGCGACGGACCGTGCGAGAAGTGCGGCTATAGCAATGACGCTCCTTATCTGCCGTCATATCTGGCACCGGGAACGATACTCAATGATCGTTATATTGTAGGAAAGCTGCTCAGCTATAACGGCGAGGGTGCTACATATATCGGCTTCGACAAGGTGACGAGTGCAAAGGTCACCGTCAAGGAATATATGCCGGATACGCTTTGCTCACGCAAGAAGGGCGATCCTCAGATAGTGGTTGACGCTAACAGGCTTCCGCTTTATAAAACGTATATGTCGGAATTCGTTGAACTTAACAAGGCACTGCTCAAGGCACGCTCAATGACGCATATACAGACGGTGCTTGATATTTTTCCCCAGAACAATACGGCGTATGTAATATTCGAATTTATAAACGGAATCACTCTGAAGGCTTATCTTGCAAACTGCTCGGGTGAGCTTACCTGGGACAGAGTAAAGGAGCTTTTCCCTCCGATACTGACAACGCTGAGCCTTGTACATTCGGCAGGGATAATCCACAGAGGAATCAGTCCGCAGACCATACTTGTAACAGAGAAGAACGAACTTAAGCTGATAGATTTCCAGATAAGCGCAGGAAGAACAACAGGTACGGAGATCGCATGCGAAATGTACCCCGGATATTCCGCTCCCGAACAGTATTCCTCAGCCGAGTGGCAGGGAACGTGGACCGATGTGTACGGCATATCTGCTACTTTATACAGGGTGCTGACGGGCTGTGTGCCTACAGAATCTATTTCAAGGCTGGGAAATGATAACTGCCCCGAGCCTATGGTGATAAACAGAAATGTGCCGAGCCACGTTTCAAAGGTTATAATGAACGGTCTTAAGCTGAATACGTCAAACCGTATACAGACTATAACGGAGCTTGTTGTAAAGCTGTTTGAACAGCCTAAGTTCAACACGGCAGAGCAGGAGCCTGTGCGCCCTGTTCAGCGTGTCAGAAAGGTCGAAACGAAGGAAGAAGCAAAGCCCGCTCCCACAGGCACAAAATCGGCTAACGCAAAGAAAAAGAAGCAGAATAACAAGATTGCCGTTATCGCAACGATAATTGTATGTGCGGTCATCGTGATAGGCTTTGCGATAGCGATAACTGTACTTGCAATCACGGATAAGGGCAACACAAGCTCGACAGATCCCAATTATTATTCCGCTCCCGAAAGCACGACAACCTCGAGTGCTCCGGAAACCACCACGACAAATACTACGGTTTCCTCAGATACTGCGCCCGATATAGTTTACGGATGTCCCACCTTCACGGGTGCACTGTTTACTTCTATCCAGGATACATATAACTTTGTAAAAATAACCGCAGAGTACAAGTTTGACGATACGGTAGCAAACGGTATTGTAATAAGCCAGAGCATAAAGCCCGATACCGAAATAAAGTCCGGAACGGAAATTAAACTCGTTGTGAGCAAGGGTCCCGCTTCAATAAAGCTGCCGGATTATACGGGTCTTAAGGTTGACCAGTACACAGCTCTGCTTTCACAGAAGAATGTAAAGTTTGAGAAGAAGGCAACGAGCGATACGCACGGCGTAAAGGACGGATATGTTGTTAAATGCAGTAAGGAGATAGGCGAAACGGTAAACGTTAAGGATTCAGAAAAGGTTACGGTTTACTACGCAAAGTCAGGCGGCTCGTCTTCAACATCATCAAAAACGAACTGATAAAAAATTACGATTGTCGCAGGACTTACTATAAGCTCTGCGACAATTGCTGTATAATGTATAAAATGCCGAAATGAAGAAACGGAGAATAAAAATGGATCTTGCGAACATAAGAAAAGAGATCGACGCAACGGATGATCAGATACTCAGCCTGTTCCTTAAGCGAATGGAGCTTTGCGTAGGGGTCGCCAAATATAAGAAGGAAAACAATATGCAGGTATTTCAAGGAAAGCGTGAGCAGGAAATACTTGAACGTATAAAGAGCGAATCTCCAGATGATCTGGCGGAGGGCGCAAGTCAGCTTTTCACCTGTATAATGGATATATCGAAATGCTTACAGCAGAGAATATTGTCCGACGCACCCGTGCCGCATTTTGAAAGCCCGAAAACACAGCCGGTAAGAATCGCCTGCCCCGGAACAAAGGGCAGTAATACGGAGGAGGCATCGGTCAAGCTGTTCCCCGACTCTGAAATAGATTTTTACCCCGATTTTTCGGACGTGTTCGAGGCGGTGGAGAATGGAAGTGCGGATTACGGCGTACTGCCTATAGAAAACAGCACGGCAGGCGATATAAGGCAGACATACGACCTGCTTGCGAAGTACAATTTCTATATCTGTAAGCGTACCCAGATAAAGATAAACCACTGCCTTGCCGCAAAGCCCGGTGCGGATATAAAGACAATTTATTCACACGAGCAGGCACTCAAGCAGTGCTTCGGATTTCTTAAGGGATATCCTGCAAGACAGGTGCCTTATGCGAACACGGCTCTTGCCGCAGAAATGGTCGCAAACAGCGATGATAACACGATAGCGGCGATATGCTCGGAAAGATGCGCCGAGCTTTACGGACTGGAAACGGTAAAGCGTGATATTGCAGACAACCCCGATAATACCACACGGTTTATATGCATATCAAAGCGGCCTGAGGTGACACCGGACGCAGATATAATTTCTATCTGTATGTCATTGCCGCATACGACAGGCTCACTGTACAGAATGCTGATACGTTTTGCGCTGTACGGTCTTAATATCACAAAGATAGAGAGTGCGCCAGTTCCGCAGGCAAAGCAGGATATAAAGAGGGAAACGTTCGACGTGGTGTTCTATCTCGACTTTGAGGGAAATGCGCTTGATCCTGAGGTAGTAAGGCTTATGACGATACTTGAGGAGGAAATGAAGTATTTCAAGTTCCTCGGCAACTATAAGCATTTTGACTGATCGTAAAGGAGAAGTATGTTTATAAGTGCGATAATACTTGCCGCAGGGAGCGGCAGGAGGATGGGCTTTGACAAGATGACGGCACGGCTTTGCGGCAAGGCGGTCATACTGTACAGCATAGAACGGTTTGTCGAAAGCGACGCCGATGAAATAATAATAGCGGCAAGCGAGGATAATACAGATAAAATCAGAGAGCTTGTAAGCGAAAACATACATACCGATAAGCCGATAAAAATCATCACAGGCGGAGCGACACGCTTTGAGTCGGCGGTGAAAGCGGTAAGGCAGACCTCGTGCGAGTGCGATGTGGTGTCGGTGCATGACGGAGCAAGGCCTTTTGTGACGGCAAAGACGGCAGACAAGGTCGCACTGGAGGCATTTCGGCACGGTGCGGCACTGGCGGCGGTAAGAGCGAAGGATACGGTAAAGATATGCGATGACGGTATTGTCACAGCTACTCCGGACAGAAGCGGTCTGTGGCTTGCACAGACACCTCAGGCGGCAAGAAAAGCCGACTATCTTGCGGCGGCGGAAAAGCTCGATGTGAATGACGCAAGGATAACTGATGACGCATCGGTAATGGAACTGTATGGGATAAAGCCGTTTATCGTTGAGGGCAGTTATGACAATATAAAGCTGACCACGAAAGAGGACATAGCAATGGCGGAATATATTATCGGGAAAACAGGCACACCTAAACTTTGTGTAGGTCACGGATATGACGTACACAGGCTTGTAGAGGGCAGAAAGCTGATACTCTGCGGTGTGGAGGTGCCGAATAAGGATAATCTTGGGCTTCTCGGTCACAGCGATGCAGATGTTGCGATACACGCACTTATGGACGCTATGCTCGGTGCGGCGGCACTGGGCGATATAGGACGGCATTTCCCCGACAGCGACAGCAGATACAAGGGTATCAGCAGTATGAAGCTGCTTGAACACGTCAGAAAACTGCTCGACGGAAAATACGCTCACGTTACGAATGCGGATATAACGATAGTTGCGGAAAAGCCGAAGCTGGCAAAGTTCATTCCCGATATGCAAAGGAGCATAGCAACGGCACTGGGGCTTGACACGGACGATGTCAACGTAAAGGCAACTACCGAGGAGGGTCTTGGTATAGCAGAAGATGGTATAGCCGCCCACGCTGTATGTATGGTCGAAAAGATTGGCTGAAATGTTCAGATATTGAATAAATATTTATGAAAAATTCATAACCATAAAAGCGTTACGGGAATGTAAAAATGCCGCAACGCTTTTGTTTATGCCGATTTGAAAGAATTCAGCCGAAAAAGGAAATACTTTAAATGTCAGCTTTACAAATAACAGTATTGCAAAAATGAATAACGAGCCATTCAAAAAATTCATGGAAATTTGTCAAGAAAATTATCCACTTATAACAATTTTGTTTGGTAAATTTATAGATTTTGACGAAAAATTTTGTTTTAACATTCAAGGCGGATTGACATATTCTAAATAGGTGTTATAATACGGGCATACAGAAAAAACAGAGGCTATATCGCACAGCTGCGATATAGCCTTTGTGACGAAAAGAAAAAGTAGAACAAAAGGAAAGGAAGATGAATTATGGATTACACATATCTGCTTTATATAGCGATAATCCTCATTTTCACAAAAGCATTCGGACTGCTGTCAAAGGTTATAAAGCTGCCTCAGGTAGTCGGCGCACTGGTTGCGGGCATTATTTTAGGCCCTGTGTGTCTTAACCTTGTATCTCTTGACAACGCTCCGATACTCAGCAATCTGTCGGAGATAGGCGTTATCGTGCTTATGTTCGTCGCAGGTCTTGAAACGGATATCCGTGAGATGAAGAAGTGCGGACTTGCAAGCTCGATAATAGCTCTTATCGGTGTTATCGTTCCTCTGGTCGGCGGTGCCGCTACAGCGTTCCTGTTCGGTACGGCAGATCCCACTCTTTCGACATCAACATTCCTGCAGGACGTTTTCGTAGGTGTTATCCTTACTGCAACATCGGTAAGTATCACTGTCGAAACGCTTAAAGAACTCGGAAAGCTCAACACAAGAGCGGGCAACGCAATACTCGGTGCGGCTCTTATAGACGATGTACTCGGTATCATTGCACTGACGGTAATTACATCTCTTGCAGACCCCGAATCGGGAAATATAGGTATAGTAATACTGAAGATACTCGGTTTCTTTGCATTTGCTCTGCTGTTCGGTGTATTCTTCCACTTCGTATTCAACAAGTGGACGCAGAGAACGGAAGAAAATCAGCGCCGTTATGTTATTGTCAGCTTTGCGCTCTGCCTTCTCTTTGCGTATGTTGCCGAGGAATTCTTCGGTGTTGCCGATATTACAGGCTCGTTCGTTGCAGGTCTTGTAATTTCAAGTACGTCAAAGACGAAGTATATCGCACACAGATTTGATACAATGTCTTATCTGCTGTTGTCGCCTATCTTCTTCGCAAGCATAGGTCTTAAGGTAACGCTTACAAATATGACGCCTACAATCATCATATTCGCCGTTGTACTGCTGGTAGTCGCTATACTGTCAAAGGTTGTCGGCTGCGGACTTGGCGCGAAGATATGCAGATACACAAACAAAGAGGCTTTGCAAATCGGCGTGGGAATGATTTCCCGTGGCGAAGTTGCGCTGATAGTTGCGGATAAGGGTCTTAATATGGGCCTTATGAGCAGCGGACTTTTCGGTCCTATAGTAATTATGGTGGTTATCACTACTGTAGTAACTCCTATCCTGCTGAAGTTCGTATTCAAGGATAAGAATGATACTTCGGGAGAAATAAAGGCTAAGGAAGCTGCAGAGGTTACAACTTCAGACGACAGTCTTGAGTATGTTCCCGGTCAGGATAACGTGTAATTTTAAATTAAACAGAATAATATTCAGAGCCGCCGATGAGCATTAAAGCCGTCGGCGGCTTCTTTACACAAGTTTTTATTGACAAGAGGGCAGTTTTACTATATTATTATATTAGCTGCGTTTATTGCAGATATTTTTCCGAAAGGTTGTGTGTCTGTTGGAAAAAAAGCTGAAGCTGTACGGTTTCAACAACCTCACAAAGACTCTGAGCTTCAACATATACGATGTCTGTTATGCTAAAGGAGCAAGAGAGCAGAAAGAATATATAGACTATATCGACGAGCAGTATAATTCCGAGCGACTTACGGGTATACTGTGCGACGTTACGGATATAATCGGGGCGAATGTGCTTAACATTTCAAAGCAGGACTACGATCCGCAGGGCGCGAGCGTAACACTGCTGATAAGCGAAAAGGCTACGGACAGTATGGAGATAGACAAGTCGTGCAACAGAGGAATGGTGGACGGAAAGCCGCTCCATCCTCAGCGTAACGGTGCCGGCAAGGCTCTGTCATCCGAAACGGTGGTTGCACATCTTGACAAGTCGCACGTTACGGTGCATACCTATCCCGAATATCACCCGAACAACAGTATTTCTACATTCAGGGTGGATATTGACGTTTCGACCTGCGGAGAGATTTCGCCGCTTAATGCGCTGGATTATCTTATCGGCAGTTTCGATTCCGATATTATAACGATAGACTACAGGGTGAGAGGCTTTACCCGTGATGTTGGCGGAAGAAAGCTGTATCTCGACCACGATATAACCTCGATACAGGATTTTATCAACGATTATACGCTGACGAAATATGACGCTACAGATATAAATGTGTATCAGGCGAACATATTCCACACAAGGCTTATGGTGCGTGAGATGGATCTGAAAAACTACCTGTTCAATACGGATATATATGACATTCCGCCTAAGGAGCGACTGAGAATTACGGAGAGCCTAAGGCGTGAGATGATAGAGATATATTCGGGGATGAATATTTATGGGTGAGCGGATCTCACACTTTTGACTGATGAACCGGCAAAAGACGTAATCAATAAATCTGCGGGAGGGGCAAGCCCCTCCCCTACAAAAATATCAATGTGATATTATGACAATATTACTTCCTTCCCGAAAGGACTGATGATATGCTCTCACAGGAGCGTGCGCCTATATATGAGGCGTTAAAGGAATACCGGGCAAAGCGCATAGTGCCTTTTGATGTACCCGGTCATAAGATGGGCAGGGGCAACCCCGAACTGACGGAATTTTTAGGCAGAGAATGTATGACGGTGGACGTGAACTCGTCAAAGCCGCTCGATAACCTCTGTCACCCGGTTTCCGTAATAAAAGAAGCGGAGCAGATAGCCGCAGAGGCTTTCGGCGCAAAGAACGCATTCTTTATAGTAAACGGAACGACCGCCGCAGTGCAGGCTATGGCGCTTGCCGTAGCAAAGCGTGGCGAGAAGATAATAATGCCCCGTAACGTACACCGCAGTGCGATAAATGCGCTTATTCTCGGCGGAGCTGTGCCTGTTTACGTTAATCCCGGAGTAAACAAGGAGCTGGGCATACCGCTGGGAATGACGGTCGAGGATGTTGAAAAGGCGATACTCGAAAACCCCGACGCAAAGGCGGTATTTGTAAATAATCCTACCTATTACGGAGTATGCTCGGATATAAAGAAGATAGCCGACCTTGCACACGCACACGGAATGTATCTTCTTGCGGACGAGGCGCACGGAACACATTTCTACTTCGGTGACAATATGCCGCTTGCGGGAATGAAGGCAGGTGCGGATTTTGCCGCAGTAAGTATGCACAAGAGCGGCGGCTCGCTGACACAGAGCAGTTTTTTACTTACAGCGGACACGGTGAACGAGGGCTATGTAAGGCAGATAATTAACCTTATGCAGACGACAAGCGGAAGCTATCTTCTGATGTCGAGCCTTGATATATCAAGAAGAAACCTTGCGCTTCACGGCAGGGAAATATTCGCAAAGGTGCAGTCCTATGCGCAGTATATGCGTGACGAGATAAACGAGATAGGCGGATATTACGCATTCTCAAAGGAACTGTGCGACGGCGGTGCGTTCTATGATTTTGACGTGACAAAGCTGTCGATACACACAAGGGATATAGGACTTGCAGGTATCGAGGTGTATGATATTCTGCGTGACAGATACGGCATACAGATAGAATTCGGAGATATAGGAAATATACTCGCTTACGTTTCTATAGGCGACAGGGAACTGTATTTAGACAGGCTCATCGGAGCGCTCAACGACATAAAGCGTATCTATTCAAAGGATAAGACGGGTATGCTTGACCACGAGTATATCAATCCTATAGTTAAGCTGTCGCCGCAGGATGCATTCTACGGAAACAAGAAAAGCGTACCGATCGAACAAAGCTCCGGCAGGATAAGCGGTGAATTCGTAATGTGCTATCCGCCCGGAATACCGATACTTGCACCCGGTGAGCAGATAACAGACGAAATTCTCGCATATATAAAATATGCAGGGGATAAGGGCTGTTTCCTTACGGGTACACAGGACCTCGAAATAAAGAATATTATGATACTGGACGAATAAATTCGTCCGCCGTACCACATTGACTTATGCGTTTACAGATTGAAAGGACGGTAATACAAATGGATCTTTGGTTTACGGAAAATCACAGCGACAGTGTAAGATTTTCTATAAGAGTTGACAAACAGCTTTACAGCGAGCAGAGCGAGTATCAGCGCATAGACGTGTTTCAGTCGCTCGAATTCGGCAGACTGCTTGCGCTTGACGGATATGTAATGATAACGCAGAAGGACGAATTCATCTATCACGATATGATAGTTCACGTTCCTATGGCGGTAAAGAAGGATATAAAGAACGTGCTTGTTATCGGCGCAGGCGACGGCGGTACGGTAAGGGAGCTGTGCCGTTACAGCACGATAGAGCATATCGACCTTGTCGAGATAGACAAAAAGGTCGTTGAGGTCTGCGAGGAATATTTCCCCGAAATGACCGTTTCGATGCACGACCCCAGACTTGATATACATTTTACCGACGGACTTCGTTTTGTAAGACGCAAGCAGGGCGAATATGACCTTATAATAGTGGATTCTACCGACCCGTTCGGACCGGGCGAGGGACTTTTCACACCTGAGTTCTACGGAAACTGCTATAATGCACTGACCGATACAGGCGTACTTGTGAATCAGCACGAAAGCCCGTTCTATGTAAATGACGCAAAGGCTATGTGCAGGGCGCACGAGCGTATAAAGTCGGTGTTCCCCGTGTGCGCCGTTTATCAGGCTCATATCCCGACATACGCAAGCGGACACTGGCTGTTCGGCTTTGCAAGCAAGGGACTTGACCCGATAAAGGATCTTGACGAACAGCACTGGAATTCACTCGGAATCAAGACAAGATATTATAATACAGAGCTTCACAAGGGCTGTTTTGCTCTGCCAAGCTATGTAAAGGAAATGCTGGAAACGGGAGAAGTTCTCGATGTGCGCCGCTGATTTCAAGAGCGCCTGCGGGAAAGCGGGGCTTGCGCTTATAATAATATTTGCGGCACGTTGTATTGCAGATGCGGCGGCGTGGCTTATAGGCACTGTTATGAGCGGATGCGACAGTCAGATAGTATCATCTGTGCAGTCGCTTTCGAGCATAATTATATTATACGGTCTTGCGATAGCGGTTACCGCAAGGGTTTTCGGCTATCGGTTTGACAAGACAGTGTACAAAAAGCCGAAAAGGCTCGGCAAGGCTATATCGTGGTTTGTACCTATGTACGGCGCAGGTCAGATAGCTAATATAATAGTGCTTGCCGTATCATTTCTGCTTATACACAATCAATCGGCGGTCGAGGATACGCTTACTCCGATAGTTTCTTCGGGAACGGGAAGCGGTGCGTGGTATCTTGCGTTTTTGTTCATACAGATGGTGATCCTTGCTCCGCTGTTTGAGGAATACTGGTTCAGAGGCATTATACAGACCTCGCTTATGCCTTACGGCAACGGCTTTGCGATACTTGTTTCCGCTCTTTGCTTCGGTATGGCGCACGGAAATATACATCAGTTCTGCTATACGTTTATAGTGGGTATCTGTCTTGGATATGTGAGATATGCGACAGGCAGTATTATGCCGACAACTATAATGCACGCAATGTTCAACTCGATAGCGGCAATAGCCGTTGTTGCGGTCAAAACCGACACGTTTGTGACGGCGATGTCAAAGGTGCAGAAGGGAAGCCCCGTGACAAGCGGCGAGGAAGCCTATCTTACTGTGCTGATGATCTATGTCGTGCTTGTGCTGATAATTGCACTTGTCGGAATGGGGGCTGCTATAGGAAAGCTTAAGAATAACCGACTTTACCGTCCGGTAAATAATTACCCGGAGCTTTCGAAAAAGCAGAAATTTGCCGCAATTGCTAAGAATCCGATTTTTATCGTGGGATTTCTTGCGTGTACTGCGTATATAATAGTTGTGATGATTATTTAACGAAAGGACTCTGTTAAAATGCAGAAAAGCCTTATTGCTGTCATAGCGGACAGATACAGACAGCAGGATTTTGATGCGCTTACTTCGAAGGACGACCTGAAGCCTGCGGATATACGCAGGATATGCTTCGATCTGGGAATAGCACTTATCATATCTGTGCTGTTTCAGAAGGTAATATTTGTTGCGATGGTGTTTTTGCTCAGGGGCTTTGTGAGTGCAGGACTTGACACGGGCAGTACACTGTTTACCGTACTGAATTACACGTTCAGCAATATATCGACATATCTGCCGAAAATACTGGCATTCGGTGCGGTCTATCTTAAATACCGACCGCTGAGGCGGCTTGATACGCAGTATGAAAACAAGTCGTATTATCCGCTTATATTTATCCCTGCGATGTTTGCCTTTGCAATGTGGGGAAGTAATATAACCACCTGCATAAACTATATTCTTCAGCTTCTGTTCGGAGTGGGAGAGATAGAGAATGTGATGGATGCTATTGCGCCGTCGAGCTTCTCATCGGGCATTGTAACGCTGATATTTACCGCATTCGTTGCGCCGGTATTTGAAGAAATGATATACCGTCACTTATTGCTCCGCTCGCTGAAGCCCATAGGCGATACGCCTGCGATTATCCTGTCAGCGCTGATATTCGGGCTTGCTCACGGAAATTTCGACCAGTTTGCGTATGCGTTTTTAAGCGGCGTGATCTTCGGACTTATGGCGGTGAGATATGACTCGATAATTCCCGGAATGGTGCTTCATCTGATAAACAACTTCTTTGTTACGGTCATAACGTATCAGAAACAGCTCACGGGCATCGGCGGTTTATGGGACGGCCTTGTAAATGCGGCGGCGGCGCTGGGAAACATTATCGTGAATATCTCCTACTTTGCGGCGCCGTTCGTGGCGGTACTGCTTGCGTTCTGCGGAGCGGCAAGGCTGACTGCCGTGGGCGGCGAAAACAAGCACAGAAAATTGCTTGCAATATTCTCACCTGTGTTTATAATAGCGCTTGTTGTTATGCTGCTGCAGTTTAATTGAAAATAACGGCGGAATGTGGCTTCACATTCCGCTTTGCTATACCGATTTTCTTGTATGCAACGCAAAGCAGCGCAGAAAAATTACGATTGTAAGCATATATTTATTGCGGCTGCTCAAAAAAGGGTATGATATAGCTGTTCACAAAAGCCAAACGAAAACAGGAGGATGACAATATGGATTTCAGCGAAAAGTTAAAGCAGATAAGAAAGAGCGAGGGCAAGCCGTTACTTGGCTATTTTGACAAATTATGTTGGGTACATTTCACAAAATATCAGGGCAAGTCTTGATTTAGTATAGTATATATGATATTCTAACAATAGAGAATGTGTTTCTTTATTAAAATAAAACTGAGGTGCTTATGAAAAAGAAAAAGCATTTATTCACTGTTTTACTATTAGCAATTTCACTACTCTCAACAAGCATACCTGTATATGCACAAGGAAACGGAAACACCGATAACGAAAACAGCACAAATGAAGAAAGCTTTGAAGAAGCCGACAGAAATCTTATGAAAGACTTATTACCGGGCGATCTGGATCTTGTTGAACTGTCGAATAAGGAGCTTGAAGACTATGAGATACCCGAAGTTATATCTGCAAAGGATATAAAGGAAAAGGAACACGCAAACCGTTTATTTGCACAGGAAACAGATGATTATTCAATAGTGTATCAGAATAAAGACGGCTCAAAAACAATGTATTATTTTGATGAGCCTGTAAAGTACACCGATGAAAACGGAACTGTGTGTGATAAAAGCACAAAGCTGTCTGAATCGGACAAAGACGGTTATGCATTTGTAAGTGCGGATAATAATATAAACGTATATATGCCCGAACAGCTCGACAACGAAACAGGCATTATCGTTAAAAGTGGCGAATATACCATAGAAATGTCACCTGTCGATTCGGATAAGGCGGATGTATCGGATATTATAACCGAAACAGAAAACAAATATGACGAACACGACATAGTTGAATATACCGATGTGTTCGGGGTCGATACAACAATAGAATACAGCGCACAGCTCAACGGGGTAAAAGAGAATATCATACTTGACAGATATAACGGAAAGAATGAGTTTTCTTTTGACGTTGATACGAACGGTCTTGTTCTCAGAGAAGAGGACGGTTATTTTTCAATCGTTGACGATGAAATAAATGAGGTTGTCGGTACTGTCAGTGAGGTTATATTATTTGACAGCTCAAACGGCGAAAACACGATAGTACCGCAGGGATATGTTACGGGATATACGGCAGTACAAAACGACGACGGAAGATATACAATAACTATAACTCTTGATAACGAATGGCTTGAAAATGAAGCCGTATATCCGGTTGTAATAGACCCGACAATCAAAATCAACACGAGCGGAAGCGGAAGTTCAAAAACAATACTTGACGCTCCTGTATACAGCAAGAAGAGTACAACAAACTTCGGTTCGTATTCTATAGGTACAGTAGGTTATCAGGACAGTACATACGGTGCAGGCAGACTTATAATGCGATTCCCGGGTCTTGACAGCAATGAAACGTATAAAAGTATTAAAGTAAGTGAGATAGAGAGCGTTAAGTTGTATATGTATGAGGGTACGGGAAATTCCGGCACTTCTACATTGCAGGTAAGATTTTCGCTTAATGATTCAGGTTGGAGCGAAAGTTCGCCCATATACGCTAACACAAATGCAAACAGTAAGGTGATGAGCACTACTACAATAAAAAAGAGCGGTGTTTGTTCTTTTGATTTCACAGAATTAGCAATAGCAAGCAAGCATGCCGGATACGATATAAAAAAGGGCATAGTTATAACCAATGCCAATGAAACAAATGCGTCACTACGCCGCTCTTTCTATATGACTGAGTACAGCAGTTCCAAACCGAGAGTTGTTGTAGAGTGGAATCCTGTTATTGACGGTATGGCGTATGTGTTTAAGACGGATAGTAAGAATTGTTTAGAATATTCCTCGTCGACATTAACAGAAAGCTTTATCCAAAAAAGCACTGTAGACAATAGTTCTTATTATACTAACTACAATCAGGTTTGGATTACAAAGAAATCAGTAAGCGGAGGATATTTAATATATTGGTCAGGAGCTAGAAATAACAAGAACTATGCTATTTGTACTACATCAGGCTCAGATGTTACAGTTGCGGTTTGCTCTTCAGAAACCAATCCATATTTCTGTTGGGATTTTGAAAGAATAACCTCAAGTACCTATGCAATTAAAAATAAGTATAGCAGTAAATGGTTATATAAAAAATCTGACGGTAGCCTTGCCCTTACTGATAATCAAGCAAACCGATTGATACTTACCAAAGCAACCAGTAATTATCCCTCAAGTTGGAAAGGCGGGTATTCGGGGCAATCCGGTACATATAAGCTCAATATCATATTCAGTACTCAAACCGATTATAATAATTTTGCAAGTGCAGCAGAAGCATGGAATGGTATTTGCAATAAAATATCAGTAAAAGCTTATCCACCAAACTCTAATCCAAACGTGGGTTTGAATGTTACTGTTGCAAGAAAAAATTTTGTTTCAACAGGTTTAGAATCTTTTTCAAAAACATACGCAAAATTTCTGCCTAATGCTACAACAGATAATTATCTGAGTATTAATAATAATATTGGCAATTATATAAACTTAAACTGGTCAAAAGGTGTTATATTCTTAAACAACGATGCGAAAAGGTTTAATTCACTTTCCGCAGAAAAACAGAAAGCATCTATAACACACGAAGTAGGTCATGCACTTAAATTGTGTCATAGCAATGATAATTTAGGTGTAAATGAAACTTATTTTTATCCGGATTCAATAATGAAAAAAAGCAATTCTACAATAAGTAACTCTATATCATTATATGATAAGTCAAGTCTGATCAAAAAATGGAGGGAAATGCCATGAAAAAAATTACTAATGCATCAGCACTTATTTTATCAGCACTTATGTTATTCGGCTGTACAAGTAACTCTGCAACCGGCGGTGTAGGTGATACTACACCGCCGAGCGAGAGCTCGGTTACTGAAAGTAAAAGCGAAAGTTCAGGCGAAAGCTCGGCTACGGAAAACAGCTCTGTAATTGATAATACAAGCAAGGAAAGTGAAGAAAATCTTGTAAAGAATATCGAGGGGTATCAGACGTTTTCGTATGATGAAGATAAAAATGAGATTACCAATATAACAATATTCACAAATGAAGGTTCAGACTATTATGACATCTATAAAGTCTTTGAGCCTACTATAGAGAATATTAAAGAGTACGCATATGAATCAATTGAGCCTGTAGCAATCAAATGTCATGTCGTTGGCGACAGTTATTATGTATATAACGGCAAGTGCGGAGATGTACAGGTAATGAACCGTGATATAAGAGGAGGAGTATACACCCCTGTCGTTATCGATGAAATACTTGATGACGGCGGTAAAGAATGTGTATATAAAAACGGTGATATAGTTTATATTTGTGAACCTTATGAAGTAACATCTTCTTATAAAGGAAAAATGCCGTTTTTTGATCAATATTACCAAATGTCGCGGGAACGTTATGAAACAGAATCCGGAGAATTAACATCAGGGTATTATGAAGATCCATGGGTAGGTTTGTATAACACTTTAAAAGAGGGAAACGGTAAGTATATATTCAGTGTCAACATACCGTTGGCAATGCAAAAGGGTGAATCTTATCTTGCGTATATTGACAACAGCAAAACACCCAATGAAAATGACGGTAATATCTATGCTAAAAACTATCATATAATATTTAACCTTGAAAAAGATAAGCCGACTGTTTTCTCAACGGAAGTCGGCGACGATGAGTTTTTCAGCAGCGCACGATGCTACCGATATCAGTGGAAGATACTTAAAGAAAAATACGGGGATCATTTCAAGAAATAACGCGGAACTACAAAATCGAGGTAATCAATCATGAAAAAACTAACCAAAACAATAGCGCTCATTTTATCAGCAGTTATGCTCTTCGGTTGTGCAAGTAACTCTGCACAAAGCAATGTAGGTGATACTACGCTGCCGAGCGAAAGTTCGGTTACTGACAGTAAAAATGAAAGTTCAGGCGAAAGCTCGGCTACAGAAAACAGCTCTGTAACTGATAATACAAGCAAGGAAAGTGAAGAAAACCTTGTAAAGAATATCGAGGGGTATCAGACGTTTTCGTATGATTCTTCTGTGTATGAGATTACAAATTATAACAAGTATAATAAAAAGCTTATTTCACCGTATGATTTTGGGGAATCGTTTGAACCAAATTATACAAATTTCAAAAAAATTCTGAATTCTCCGGTAGGCGTTAAGTGCCACGTAGCAGGTGATAGTTATTATATATTGGAAGGTAAATGCGGAGATGTTGAATTTTACCGTGACGAACGTGACAAAGGCGTCTATACTTGTATTTATACTCCGATTATTATCGATGAAATCATTGATGATTTCGGTGTTAAAACCGACTATAACACAGGAGATATTGTATATGTAATGGAAGATTACTGCATTTACGAATCTTATAACGGAAACGAACCTCTTGCATGGATTGATAAAAGCATCAAAAGCAACGAACGCGATTTAAACAATGCTTCAGACAGTTATACAGAGGAATTATTAAAACGGTTAATTGAAACAGAGAAAGAATATCGTAAGTATCTTTCATCAAATAAAGTTGTAACAGCTACCAAAACTGTTTTATTAGAAAAAGGGCAGTCGTATTTAATGGTTCTGGATAAGAAATCAAACGGATTTGTGTTTGACAATAACCAATATGTCAAAAATTATACTTTGGTTTTCGACCTCGAAAATGATGCACCGAGAGTGTATATGAGCGAGGAAGAAGATGCGGACTATTTCAAGTATTATCCTTGTTATGCAGACCAGTGGAAGAAACTTAAAGAAAAGTACGGGGATTATTTCAAGAAATAACGCGGAACTACAAAATCGAGGTAATCAATCATGAAAAAACTAACTAAAACAACAGCACTGATCTTATCGGCACTTATGTTATTCGGCTGTACAAGTAACTCTGCAAACGGCGGCGTAGG